>Ga0315336_1000673_pt1 | contig 84644 bp, 81 predicted proteins | sample ASW5metaG_FD_204512 | JGI IMG/M metagenome (GOLD analysis project Ga0315336, IMG submission 204512) | Ammonia-oxidizing marine archaeal communities from Monterey Bay, California, United States - ASW #5 | ecosystem: Environmental > Aquatic > Marine > Intertidal zone | place: USA: California...
AAATTACTAAACCTTTCTGGAGAAAAGATCGGAGATGAGGGTATTAAGCGTCTAATTATCAGTGGGATTTTAGAAAAAGTTGAAAAGGTCGATTTGCGATACAACGAAATCACTGCCACGGGCGCAGAGTTACTCGCAAAAATACCACCACTGCCAAGGCTAAGGGTTTTGATACTTCGGCATAATATACTGGGTGATACTGGATCTCTAGCCTTAGCTAAATCTAACAGCTTTCCTAACTTAGAAGAAATGCAATTAGGTTGGACGGAAACCCGCGATGCCGGGGCAATGGCCTTTGGGAGTAGTGACAAATTTCAAAAACTGAAAAAGCTCGACTTTAGGGGTAATTTTCTTTCCAACAAAACCAAGGAAGAGCTTAGAAAATCTTTAGGAAACCTTAAATCCCTCAAACTTTTTTGAGTTTAATCTGAGAAAAATGTCATCTTGATTTGCAAAGAGCCTTACTCTCGGTAGCTTCAGACTTTATCGATGCCAGTCTCTTCATCAAAGAAATAGGTGTCGCCCTCAGGCCCACGGAATGATATCTCCTTGACCTCCCAGAGGTGCTTTTTTTTAACGTCAGCCTCAGCGGCGTGGTATCGTCCATTTTCCTCGCGTTGTAAAAGAAGAAACTTATTTTTATCGTTGGCAATAATTTTCCAGGTGAAATAATCACTTCGAAGGGTATTTTTTTCGTAATCAATCTCGATAATGTTCATTTTAAAAGCCCCATCGCTTCCTATTTAAATCAATTTTTAATAAAAAATTAGTAATGAATATTGGCTGCCAATTCGCGTGCTTTTTCTAAGGTTTTCTTTTTGTTTGCGACCGATACGTTTTCAATGAGTAATTTTGCAAACTGAAAAGTAGGGTCGGATCCTGTTATTACATTATAATTTTTATTAATAAAAATTTTAACTTCGGATTCTTTTAGCCTTATTAGCGAGCCTAATTCGTATTCGAAAGACTTAGTCCTAGTGTTTTCTGCTGACTTGGGTTCATCTGTCGAGATGTGATCTTTGATAATGAGAATCTCTGGGACAATTCCTTCTGCTGTTATATCAGTTCCGGAAGGTGTGTAATATTTTGAAGTCGTCAGACGAAGTCCAGACCCGTCACTTATGCGGAAAATAGTTTGAACTGTACCTTTCCCATAAGAGTTCTCGCCCAAGATCAGTGCCTTTCCAGAATCTCTCAACGCGCCAGCGACAATTTCCGCCGCACTTGCACTGTGCTGATTGATCAAGATGACGACAGGCATGAAATGTAGGCTGTTATTGTACTTCGCTCGGTACTCATCGCGGTCAGTACTTTTTCGTCCCTGTGTGTAAACAATGAGACGATTGCGATATAAGAAATGACTCGCTACTTTTACAGATTGGTCGAGTAAGCCACCCGGATTATCTCTTAGATCGAGAATAAAACCATTCACTTTATCGCGCTTTGCTTTTTCGAGCGCTATTTTCAGTTGGCCATTAGTTTGCTTGGAAAAACTAGTGATCTTTACCGACCCTATGTTATTTTTCAGCGTTTCATACGCTACCGTTTCAATAAAAATAATTTCCCTAGTCAGGGTGTAAGTACGTTCTAGCTTATCGGAGAATCTATATAGTGATATATCAACCTCGGTATCCGGATATCCCCTTAGCATATCGGCAAGCTCTGATATCTGTGTGTTTCTAACATTTGTTCCGTTGACTTTTTCAAAAACATCTCCAGATAAAATTCCTGCGCGTGCAGCCGGAGAATTTTTCATGGTCTTCAGTACGAAGAGACGGTTATCTTTCATAGTAATAACCATACCCAGTCCACCATACTTTCCTTCTGTGTCACGCATCGACTTTTCAAAGAGATCAGCATCCATGTATCGAGAGTAAGAGTCTAGAGAATTCATTAGACCTGTTACAGCGCCTCTTTCAAGCTCCTCCTTGCTCAATTTTCCTTCTGACTTATCAAGCAAAAAGTAATACGCTTTCTTGAAAGCTTCTAAATCGTGTTGCCTGTTAAAGTCAAGTTTATATTGAATGGTTGAGTCGAACCTAGAGATAGACTGCCCGTCTGAGTTATCTGTCATGATGATGTTTTCATCGCCAAGAGTCTCGACCATTTTTTTTATAGAAGCCGTGAACATTTTTTTATAATCAGGAGGATATATGTATTTATCCCCTACCAAGTCGACAACTTCTTTAAAAAGTTCTAGGTCGTTGCTAAAAAACCCCGCTTCGGCGTTAAATGGTGAGAAGGAAAACGGTTTTCCGCTCCATAAAGGGAGTATCAGGAATAACCCCAGGAACATCGCCGTCACTAAAGGAGCTGTCTTTTTTTGTAAAAACTGAATCACTACCACCTCTGTATCATCGCTACAGTATTTTTCATTTAATAAAATTAAAGGCCTTTAATTGTAGCCTAGTATGTCTCCAATGATAAGTTCCAGATTCTCCGTCATTTTTTCCACAGTGCCACCTGAAATACTTGGGGTTACCTTTAGAACTTTATTAAGAATGATTGTTGGAGTTTCGTTTGCATTGAATTTTTTTGCCAAATTAAGCGACTGGTTAACCTTAGCTTCGATACTTGGAGACTTCATCCCATCTCTTATTTCTTGTTCAATCTTATAACTTTGTGAAAGGTGTTGGATGACCCTAGGCTGAAAAATATTAATTTGAAGCTTAAAGTTGGTGTCAAACAATTCCTGGGTAAATCTTTCCTCAATCCCTAGTTCATCGGTAATATAAAAAGCTTTGGCTGGAAGATCAGTTTGTTGTCCCCAGTAAATAGGATATTTTTTGTGATGGAGCTTGTCCTTAAATTTATCGTGTAATTTTTTAGACGTCTTCAGGAAACGGTAGCAGTGTCCGCAGGAGTAATTAAAAAACTCAATCATCTCAACCTGTTTTGCGTCTTTGAGTTTTTCCACTGGACCGATGACTTCGTATTTTCCACTAATTCCATCTCTGGCTAAAAGGTTTGAAGGACTCATAAGGCTAGTTAGTAGTAGAGCTAATGAAACCCTTTGAAGCGTTTTTATAAAAATAATTTTGTAAGTACTCATGAATATCTCCATAAATTTTAAATGGGTCAATGCTTTATTCTAAGCCAGTATTTTGAAAAATTAAAATTAGGACTGTGATTTTTGACATGACAGTGTTTACAAGACTGTCGAGCATCTTTTCCATGTACTTTTTTCGGGTTTTCCGAGTGGTTTAGCATCGGACCGTGGCAAACTTCACACTGTACATTTTTTAGTTCCGGCGTATCCACTTCACTGATAAATCCTCCTGTGCGGTTGAGCCCAGTAACATGGCATTTTAAGCACTCTGGATCAAATGCTTTATTTAATTGGTTAAGAGTCTCATAAGAGCGAGCGTGTCGCGACCTGCTCCAGGTTTCATGTTTAGAGGGATGACAGACCAGGCATACCTGTTCTGACGCGTAGATATTTTTTTTCCCGTACTGATTCTTCCGATCTTCCAGCGATGCGAAGAACAAATCTTCAATTTCCTGGTTGTATTTTTTGTACCATTTTATCATTTCAGGGTCGAATTTTATATTTGAATCCAAACGAACCATGCGTTGTTTAAAGTTTTTTTTGCCCGCGTTATCAATCCTAACAGTCAATTCTCCTATTTTCTGACCTCTTGGTCCTGACTGGATAAATATTTTTTTGTGTCGTTCTACAGGAGTTGTGTCAAAGAGATCTGTGTCTTTTTCTATATGACCGTTAATTACAATATCTACCCCATCCAGTGACAATAAGGGTATTGCTTTGTCCCGTTTCATGTGGGTGAGTAAAACAATTAAATCTGGGTTTCCCGACTTCTTGAGTTGGTTTATTAGCTTTTTAGCAGATTCTTTGGGATTAGTGATGTGCCCTCCATTGTGTGTAGCACCGTAATATAGTTCTGGATCGACTATAGCCAGCATGGCGACAGTGAGTCCGTTATTAAAACTTTTAACCCTAAACTGGGGAGGATTAATATCGTTAAATTTCACATTGCTCAGAAGCCATGGGATTGAGCCATCATCGTTAAGAAAGTTCTCTCCATAAACCAGATCTTTTTCACCAGGAATCACTGCATCATATTTCAGGTTAGATATGGCTTCCATAATGTAACGGGCTTTGATTTTCCCCTGACGCGAGGGTTCTTTGAAACTGTCTCCAGTATCCACCAAGAGTGTGTTTTTTGCACTTTTGGCAACTTTCTTGAAATATGTCATCCGACGCTCAAATCCGCCTTGGTCTTCTTCCTTGGAGCATCCGCAGGGTTTAAGCTCACCTAAAGTGTTTCCAGAATAAACAATAATGAGTTCGCGTACGGAGGGAGCAGCGAAAGAACCCATACCGCTCACAATTCCTATAAAAATAATAATCGCAAAGCAGAGCTTTAGAGAATGGTACTTAGTCATTCTTCAAGGGTATCTGAAACCCTTTAATAAGGCAATTAGGGTTTAAGTGGCAGTTTTTTGGCTCAAATAATGAATATTTCATCCCCCTCTGGCTTTCAAAAGTATTCAAATAAGGCTAATATAGAACCATGAAAAAGTTTGAAATCCATATGCACTCTACATTTTCCGATGGAGAATTTACTCCAACCAGACTGGTTAATATCGCGAAAGATAATGGAGTCTCGATTCTTTGCCTAACGGATCATGATACTTTTGAAGGGATCGAAGAGTTTATAGAGGCAGCTGAATCGGGGGGAATTTTTGCTTTTCCTGGAATTGAAATCACGGTACGTTACAGGGGGTTCAATCTTCACTTACTGGCTTATTTTGAATCGGTAAGCGTTCTATCTGATGAGTTGTGTCGTGAAGTTATGGGTATGGCCTCTATGCGGGAAAAACGCATGCGAGAATTAATAAGTCGCCTCAACGAAGTGGTTCCAGAAAAGTTTCGTGGCACTATTGATTATGAAAATGTTCGTCGCTCTGCTGAAGGTGTTCTAGCAAGACCTCACCTTGCCAAAGAAATGGTCCAGCTGGGGATTGTTTCAACCACCCGTGAAGCCTTCGACCGCTATCTTGTGGAGTATAATGTTGAGCGTAAAAACTTAGAAATGAAAGATGCCCTCAGACTGGTTCGTTCCTGTAAGGGGGTTCCCGTGTTGGCACATCCAGGAGAGAGGTCATATTCCTTACACAATCCTGCTAAGGGGCGTACTTACGGAGACGTGCCTGGTATGGTTGAAGAGTTGAAATCCTTTGGACTTTTAGGGATGGAGTGCGTTTATCCCTACCATGAGAGAACAGGTAAAGTGGAATACTACAAAAACCTCTCCAAACAATTTGGGCTAATTATTACTGGAAGTAGAGATTTTCACGGGTCTGCTACCTACCAATCAGAACATCTTCTTGGCACAACTAAAATGAGCACACAATTTTTAGAGCAATTTAAAGAAGTCTGGGCAGGATAGTTCAACGTTGTAGCCCTTCCAAGAGCCGTAGAATTTTTTCGTCAGTTTTATCGCTGGCTATGGAAAATACAGTCTTCTTCTTGACGTTCTTTAGGTTAGGGTTATCACCCGATTTTAGAAGTATGTCCACCAAATCGTAGCTCCCATTTAGTACCGCCCTCATCAATGGGGTCACACCATTACTTATAAGGAGCATTTATGTCTGCACCGAGACCGAGTAGTCGAACTACCAATCCTTGATTAGAACTTTCTACAGCCGCCATGGGGGCAGTCCGACCATTATTTTGCTTCATTTTTACATCAGGTACCCATTGAGTGAGTAGGTGGTCAACCACTTTTTGTTTGCCCAATTCGATGGCGTTGATCAACGGGGTTCTTTTGTCCATGCGAACATTAATATCAATCCCTGCCTCTAGAAGCAGAAAAACGCTCTGTACATCATCCATTTCTATGGCTTTAAACAAATTCTTTGACGAAACGTTTATGTTTTGTTTGGCTAGTTTTTTTCTGGCAACGGCCTGTGGATCTAATCCATACAAGGAGTGCTGCCAAAATGGAAAAGTTTTTATATGGAGAGAACACCTTATACATAACTTAAGATCGGTTGAGTCATTGTTTTTGACTACTAAGCTTGGCCAGCTTAAAATAACTTTTTCTGCCGCCCTTGCTGCGGTGGGGTAATGCCGAAATGGCTGTAAGCGGTTTCAGTCGCGACTCTTCCACGAGGGGTTCGCTGGATAAATCCTGATTGCATGAGATAGGGTTCTAGCACGTCCTCGATAGTATCTTTTTCTTCACTGATGGAAGCGGCCAAACTTTCGACCCCAACTGGTCCGCCTTTAAATTTTTCGATGAGGGTTAGCATTAGCTTGTGATCCATTTTATCGAGACCAAAATGGTCCACCTCCATCATTTCCAATGATTTTTCAGCTACGCTTTTTGTGATGACTCCATCGGCTTTTACCTGCGCATAGTCACGCACACGCCTTAACAGTCTGTTAGCAATACGTGGGGTGCCACGAGATCGGCTTGCAATTTCACTTGCGCCATCAGGGTTAATTTCAATTTTGAGGATGGAAGCCGATCGTGTAACGATAGTTTTTAACTCCTCTGAGTTATAGTAGTCTAAGCGGTGCACGACGCCAAACCGATCTCTTAGCGGGGAGGTGAGCAATCCAGCTCTTGTTGTTGCTCCTACCAGTGTGAATGGAGGGAGCTCTAGTTTAATTGAACGCGCACTCGGGCCCTGCCCGATCATAATATCTAGGTTGTAGTCCTCCATCGCTGAATATAGTACTTCCTCGATGATATTGGATAAACGATGAATTTCATCTATGAAAAGAATGTCTCCTTTTTTTAAATTGGTCAAGATGGCAGCTAGATCCCCAGACTTTTCTATGACCGGGCCAGAAGTGCTTTTGATATTTGCGCCCATCTCTATAGCTATGATATTAGCTAACGTGGTTTTCCCGAGACCAGGGGGACCATAGAACAAAACATGGTCCAGCGAATCGCCTCGCATTCGAGCAGCTTCAATGAAAATTTTTAGATTTCGCTTTGTTTTATCCTGTCCGATGTAATCGTCGAATTTGTTCGGTCTTAACGTAGTTTCGAACTGGATTTCATCTTTATTGAGTGCGATTCCTGTGGTGGATTCTTCCATAATAGAATTCTCAAGTTAATTCTCAATGCCTGTTAGGTATCATTCAAGACAACAAGTTTAAGCTTTCTTTTATTAAACTTTCTAGCGAACTTTCTTTTTCCCCTTTACCACAAACTTTTGTTAATGCCTGTTCTGCTGAACTTTTTTTGTACCCTAGGTTTGTAAGAGCTGAAAGTGCATCATCGAATAGCCCGTTACGTACTAGTGGATCTTCCGGCAGCGAAAGCTCGAGGGAGAGACCAGCTAACTTGTCACGCATTTCCAGTATAAGTCGCTCGGCTGTTTTGCGCCCAATTCCCGGAATAGTGCTGAGTTTTCCAATATCGTTGGAATCGATGGTAGTTAACAAATCGTTGGGTGACATCCCTGATAAAATAGTTAATGCTAGTTTAGGTCCAACTTTATTGACAGTGATGATTTTCTCGAATATTTTCTTTTCATCAGCTGTATAAAAGCCGAATAGTTTGAGTGTTTCTTCACGCATATGAGTATGAATGCCTAAAAACACCTCACTTTCAAGTTCTGGCAAAGCGTAGAATGTGGTAAGCGAAACAAAAACCTGATACCCCACACCATTTACGTCAACAACGATTTCGACTGGTGATTTATAGGTTAATTTGCCTTTAAGATTTGCGATCATGTTCCTTTTGCAGTCTCAATTTTAGAATTTGTTGTAGCAGCGTGAATGTGGCAGATCGCAACAGCAAGCGCGTCTGACGCATCTAATGGTTCCGGTTTTTCTTTAAGCCTTAGGATAGAAGAGACCATGTCTTGTACCTGTAGCTTTTCAGCACGACCATAACCGACCACCGATTGCTTAACTTCCAGGGGGCTGTATTCAGCGACCAGCTTCCCTTCATTGACTGCCGCTAATACGGCCATGCCTCTTGTTTGCCCGAGTTTTAAAGCTGATTTAACATTAGTTGCAAAAAACATATCTTCAATAGCTACTTCATCTGGATTGAATTCACGAATAACCAAAATTAGCTCATCATATATAAATTTCAGCCTTTGAGGAAAAGGTTGACGAGATTTGGTTTTTACGCTTCCCCAATGAACCACCTTAAGAGCGTTATTGATTTCTTCGATAACTCCATACCCAGTGCAACTGCTTCCGGGGTCAATACCCATTACGCGCATAATTTCAAATAGGTTGATTGTTTGAACATAGTGCCACTTGGTAGGTTAAGGGAGAGATTTAATAAAATTCCGTGTTGGTTTCCGTCTAAGATTCCTTCCAAAAGAATTGTAAGTTGCTAAAATACAAATCTCATTTTAAAGGTATCCTTACCCTTCGACAGACTCAAGAATGAAAGCTTTTTGTCGCTGGGTTAGGGGTTTTGTTCGATACTTTCCATTAATTCATCAGTGATATCGAAGTTTGAAAAAACCTTTTGGATATCGTCATGATCTTCTAGCGCGTCCATTAAGCGAAGTATGCACCTGCAATTTTTCTCGTCTACGTTAACTGTATTTTGCGGAATACGGGTTAGTTCGGCTGTTGCAGTTTTGACCGTAGCTTCTTCTAATGCCTTCCGTACGGGCTCAAAATTTTCTACAGAAGTGGTTATTTCATAATGTCTATCGACAGTTTGCATATCTTCCCCGCCTGCTTCAATAATTAGTTCCAGTAACTCGTCTTCTTCTTTTTCGGATGCTTTTACAACAATAAATCCTTTTTGTTCAAACATCCACGCAACACAACCGTTTTCTCCCATATTGCCACCGTTTTTCCCTAGAGTAGCTCGTAGTTCGCCGACAGTTCTATTCTTATTATCCGTCACAACTTCCATAAAAATGGCCACGCCACCAGGACCATAACCTTCATAAGAAATTTCTTCGTATTGAACCCCTTCCAACTCTCCAGTACCTTTTTTAATAGCGCGGACCACATTATCCTGTGGCATATTAACTTCCTTGGCTTTTTGTACTGCCAATCTTAATCTAGGGTTGCCATCCGTATCGCCACCTCCTATACGAGCTGCGACAGTAATTTCTTTGATTACCTTAGTAAAAATTTTCCCGCGTTTTGCGTCAGCGGCACCTTTCTTATGCTTTATTGTTGACCACTTAGAATGTCCAGACATAAAAAATTAAATATAATGATTAGACTCTACGACAATAAATCAACATTGAGGCTAATCTAGCATAGAACAAGTGAAAGAGGCAATTGGCATTGATAATTATTCACGGTTCATTGATAATTGTTTTTATGAAATTAATTAAAATAAAAGTGGCAGGTAAAACTATTCAAGCCAAGGTTGGCGAGACAGTTATTCATGCTCTATGGGCTGCCGGGCTGGCGGGATTGGTCAAAACCGGTTGTGTAGGAGGTGTCTGCGGTGCCTGCACTATAACGGTTCGTTTTCCTGACGGTCGCCCAGGCAGGACGGACCTAGGCTGCATGTGTTTGGTGGAGGGGGAAATGGAAATTTTTCCTTGTCCAGTTGATCCAGTTCTAACAGTCGCGCCTCAATCTGATCCGACTCCTGAAAAACTACGCAAAGCCTATCCAACTCTCGATCGGTGTACCAAATGTGGAAGCTGTACTGCGGCTTGCCCTATGTCCATACCAGTAATGGACGCGGTAACTAGGATGAGATCTGGCCAACTGGATAAAGTAGTGGAAGACTTCACTACCTGCATTCATTGTGGATTGTGTCGATTTGTTTGTGAGGATCGAGTTCAACCACACGTGATGGGGATGTGGCTACGTCGCTCCACGGGGATTTCTCTGGATTTAGTTAACGAACAATCCGCAGTGCTAGAATCAGAGCAGATCGAATTGGAATGGAAGTATCTTCTTAATGATAATCCGGCCGAACGTATGAATCATGCTCGCCAGTTTAGAAAAAATGGGAGAATTGAAGTTTGATGAAATGGGCTAGTGCTTCCCTCGAGAAATTAGAGGCCACCCGTGAGGAACGATTGCATCAAAAACCATTAACACTTGGTGAAAACGAAGCGGATAAGCTTCTCCGTAGATTTCATCCTGATTATCTGGGGATGAAGCGCAATGTGCGAGTTGGACCCAATGCGGGTAGTGATGCATTTCCTCATGAACTAGCCGACTTACTGGAATCGGACAGTCATCTCTCATTGGATTTTGAGCCGTCGGTTAATATCGAAACAGATGTGCTGATTTTAGGGGGAGGAGGGGCGGGAGCTTCAGCGGCGCTTGCTTTGGAAGGATCCGGACTCACCGTGCATCTTGCAACAAAACTGCGGTTAGGCGACTCCAATACCGTTATGGCAGAAGGTGGGATCCAGGCTTCGTTGGGAACCGACGATTCACCGCGTAGACATTTTGCCGATGCTTATGTTGGTGGGCATGGCAACAACAAACCTGATCTTCTCCGCGTTTTATGTGAAAACAGTGCGGGTACGATTCGCTGGCTGGGGCAGTTGGGTTGCATGCTGGATCGAAACGAAGATGGAACCTTCCATTTGCGTTCTGGTGGTGGCACCTCTTTACCTCGTGTGCTTGCCTGTAAAGACTATACCGGCCTCGAGATTATGCGTGTTTTGAAGGATGCCGTTTTATTAAGTAGTACTCAGATTCTGCAGGACCATGCAGCGGTTGAACTTCTTGATGATGGAGAGAGGCAAGTGACAGGAGCTGTTCTGTGGGATCGAAACACAGGTAACCTTATTACTGTTTCAGCAAGGGCGGTTATCCTTGCTACTGGTGGAAGCGGTCAATTACGTTTTCAGGAATTCCCCACTAGCAACCATCTCGGGGCGATGGGAGATGGATTGATCCTCGCCTACCGGCAAGGATGCAAATTGGTACACGCTGACAGTTATCAATACCATCCTTCAGGAGCTGCTTATCCAGAAGCTTTAGTCGGACAACTTGTGACCGAGTCAATCCGTTCCGTAGGAGCGCAGGTTGTAAATGCTGAGGGAAAACGGTTTATAGGAGAGATGACATTTCGCGATGTGCTTTCTGCAGCTATTATCCGCGAGGTCACCGAAAAAAGAGGAGTGCAAACCCCAACTCACAAAGCTGGAGTTTGGCTCGATACTCCGCTAATAGATTTGAAAAACGGTGAAGGATTCCTACGACGTAAGTTTCCAGGAATCATTCACAGGTTCGAGCGTTATCAGATAGATCCAGTTAAACAGCCTATTCTTATTTATCCTACCCTGCATTATCAAAATGGCGGAATTCTTATAGATGGCGATGCTCGCACCGAATTAAGAGGGTTATGGGCCGCCGGTGAAGTTACCGGAGGACTCCACGGAACCAACCGTCTCATGGGGAATTCTTTGCTAGATATCACTGTATTCGGGCGCAGAGCAGCAATGTCAGTTCAAAATAATTTGCCACGAAGGCGAGCTGTTACCCTGACTTGTTTGAAGAAGTTCAAGGAACAGTTGAAAAATATTCCCGACCAACAACCAATATCGTCCCCACAACTATTTCCAGCCCAGGCAGGGATGAAAGTCGCTTTTGGCCAGCAAAAACCTGTACAGCCTTGTGCAGAGGGGGCTAACTCAGCCGGTCGCTCCGCTTATGAGCCGCCTGACCCGTTTGCAAAGTGATCACTTATTATTGTCATGGTTGAAATTTTTTCCGCTTACTGGGTCAAGATATTTGCCACGGGGATGATATTTATTGCTCTTATTGTTTTATTCCTAAAAAACAACGGTGCGAAGTCAAATACTTCTGCGGCGGAACTAGTAAAAAAAGAACTGGATCAACTAGGTGACTCTTACACTGTATTTGATAATGTGATTGTGCAGTCAGATAGAGGGATGTCCCACATTTCTCATGTGGTGGTTGCCCCCTACGGCGTGTTTGTTCTTACACTATGTGACCAACGCGGGAAAATTTCTGGGCACAGAGACGAGCGGGAATGGATAGTCAAAGGTAGAGGTGTTAGCGATACAATATTGAACCCGCTTTGGGAAAACCGAAAACACATTAACGCCCTAGAAAAGAAACTAGGTTCACAACCTTTTATTCCAGCTGTCGTTTTTACTTGCGCCAAACTGATTGATGACTTTGGGCCGATAGCAGTGAATGTTGGCCAATTACAGAAATTTTTTATGGGATACACAAAGACGTTGATCGACCACAATGATCTAGAATTGGTTGTCGATATTTTAAATGAAGTTAAGGGTCGTCCTCTTCCGTAAAAGTTAATGCGATGGGTTTTTTAGTTTATTTGAAATTTAAGGGGCGTAGCTCTTGGACCTATCTTGACTTGGAGTAAACATTCGATAAGATAAACTGTGATATGTACCTACCATTACGTGAGTGATTGAATATGAAAAAATTAGTTTTTTTTGTAATATTGTTTTTAATGAGTTTTTCCGTGGCTTTGTCATCGATGGATGCCCAATCTATAGGCTATAAACCGTCTTGCGATACGAGTAAAACCACTGTTTGTACAATAGAAATATGGTTGGCTCACAAGCATAAAAAAAATAACCGAGAGATCCGAAAATTTCTAAAATCCAAAAACCTTAAAGTACTTCGTCATACCATCCAGTATTGGAAGCCTAAAGGCGGGCACCCACCTACCAACATCGCAATAGGTAGTTTGGTTAGTGCTAAGGATGCACGTTTAATGATTGATATTGCGCTTCAGTATAATGATAAGATAGATGGGTTAATTCTTCGTCCATTGAATCCACCTAATTATGTCGCCATTGCGACCTCGGCTTGGGATGAACAGTCGGAGATACTCATTACTTCTGAAGATCTGATAAAATTGAGGGATCCAAAATTGACCACCGAAGAGTTTCAAGCTTTGTACGCCGAATTGACCAATGAACTGGAAAACGTCAAGAAGGGCGCGAAATTCTATTGATTGGAGTTGCTGGACTTTTTTAAAAATTGACAAGTTTCGGTGGATTTGATAGAAGCGACCCTTTATATCTGATTCAATTGACAGTTCATAATTTCTTGGTAACCTGCTGTTTCTATGTAAAATGTGTCAAATCGATTCTTTGCGGTTTTTTTCTAGCTTGCGGAGAATGCTAATCGAGAAAATCAAACAATATTACCCAACTAGAGGATTAATTATGCTGGACCTTGCGTTTGCCATGGCACCATCGCCTGATGCAGCTGGACAAGGGGGAGGGAGCCTTCTTTCTCTTTTGCCACCTATGATCATGATGTTTCTGATTTTCTACTTCATCCTGATCAGGCCGCAACAGAAAAAACAGAAGGAGACCCGCAAGATGCTTGATGAGTTGAAAGAAGGACAAAACGTAGTCACCCTAAGCGGGATTCACGGCACAGTTAAAAAACTAAAAGATGATATTGTGGTTTTACAAATCGACAATAACGTTCGTATTAAAATCAATCGTGCTTCCATTGGTATTACCAAGGAATCAGGAAAAGACTGAGAATGTATATAGACCTCAAATGGAAAATTCCGTTGACCTTGTTCGTTATCTTGGGTGCGGCTTTTCTGGCATACCCTTTGAAGGATAAAATAGCGCTTGGCCTAGACCTCCAAGGGGGGATGCATCTGGTTCTTGAAGTGCAGACAGAAAAAGCTGTAGAAGCCAGTTTGGAACGCATAGCTGATGACATTAAGCGTGAAATTGAGAAGGAGGACTACGAGGTAGACCGTGTTCGCGCTAATTTAGAAAATAAAACAGTTACGGTTCTTATGGTTGATGCAATCGACCTCGAGCCTGTTGAAGAGATAATGAAAAATTTCACCGCTTACTTGCAAAATGAAGGTAAGGTGCGTGAGGGCCGCGGTTATAAGTTCAGCTTATCCAAAGATGAGGAAAAACGAATTGAACAAAATGCGGTGAACCAAGGATTGGAAACTATTCGCAACAGGGTTGATCAATTTGGTGTTTCCGAACCGATCATTCAGGCGCAGGGAGAAAGGCGTATTCTTGTGCAATTGCCTGGAATCAAGGATGCCGATCGAGCCATAAAGTTGATTGGTAAAACAGCAAGGCTTGAATTTAAACTGCTTGATGAATCTATTAGCCCTCAGACTGCTTTGAATCAGTCGATTCCTGAAGGTGACGAAATTTTGTATCAACGAGAGGAAAACCCAGAAACGAGCGAGGTAACAAAAACACCTTTTCTTGTTAAAAAGCGGACTGTGCTTACTGGGGAGACTTTGAGCGGTGCGGAGGTGCGTTACGACAGTGATTTTAACGAACCATATGTGGCCATTACGTTTAATAGCTTGGGTGCCATGATATTTCAGGAAGTTACGCGGGCCAACGTTAAGAAACGTTTGGCAATCATTTTGGATAATAATATTTATTCCGCGCCAACGATACAGGAAGAAATTGCAGGGGGACGAGCACAGATCACAGGTCAATTCACCACTGAAGAAGCACGTGATCTGGCTATTATTTTACGAGCGGGGGCCTTACCTGCGCCGGTAGTGATTTTGGAAAATAGGACGGTGGGTCCATCCCTGGGAAAAGACTCTATCGAACAGGGAGTGCAATCCATCAAGTTAGGCGCCCTGCTGGTTATTATGTTTATAATTATTTATTACAAACTTTCTGGTGTGGTAGCGGTTACAGCATTAATGTTAAACCTTGTTTTGTTGTTGGGCGCTCTAGCTTATTTTGGGGCGGCACTTACACTTCCAGGTATAGCAGGAATGTTGCTAACAGTGGGTATGGCGATAGATGCCAATGTCCTAATATTTGAACGTATTCGTGAAGAAATACGTGTTGGTAAAACAGTACGTGCAGCAATTGAGGCAGGGTATGCCAAGGCTTTAAGTACTATTATTGATGCCAACATAACTACCTTTATTGCAGCAGTTGTTTTGTTCCAGTTCGGGACTGGGCCGATTAAAGGATTCGCTATCACTCTGTGTATTGGTATTGCTGCTAGCATGTTCACTGCTGTGTTTGTTAGTCGAACAATATTCGACAGCGTCATGAGTAGAAAAAAAATATCTTCTTTAAGCATCTGAGCAAACGATCATGGAAATTTTTAAGCGTGTTCCCCAATTTGATTTCATGAAGAAAAGGACCATGGCCGTTGCTTTGTCCAGTACAGTCATCTTAATAGGAATCATTTCAGTTTTAACTCATGGAGGGCTTAGGTACGGGATTGACTTTGCTGGTGGCACGCTGGTGCAACTCAAATTTATTAGCCCTCCAGTCATTGAAGATGTTAGAGACGGGTTAAAAACTATCGGTTTGGGCGAAAGTACGATTCAAGAGTTTGGATCGAAAAATCATCTTTTGATCCGTGTTGAAAGATCCGAAGAAAAGCTAGAAGAAATGGGAACGAGAGTCAAGAATAGCTTAGTTGGAAAATTTAATGCCGACGATATTATAGTTGAGCGGGTGGAGATGGTTGGCCCAAAAGTAGGAAAGGACTTAAGGAAAAAGGCAATTTTATCTATTATTTATGCAATCATTGGTATCGTCATTTACATATCTTGGCGATTCGAGTTTCAGTATGCCATTGCAGCGATCATCGCACTTATTCATGACGTGTTTGTTACCATGGGAGCGTTCTCACTGGCCGACAAAGAATTCACGCTGGTTATCGTCGCAGCTTTTCTGACAATTATTGGTTACTCATTGAATGACACTATTGTTGTATTTGACCGGATTCGAGAGAACATGCGTCGTAAAGGAAAAACTCTTATGGTGGACGTTATTAATACTAGCATCAATCAAACTCTCAGCAGAACTATCCTAACTTCTGGTACAACCTTATTTGTGGTTATAGCATTGTTTTTTCTTGGTGGTGAGATCATTCACGATTTTTCATTTGCTCTGATGATAGGTGTTCTTGTTGGAACCTATTCTTCAATTTTTATTGCTAGCGTCTTTCTCTTATACTGGGCAAGCCAAAATATCGCTAAACGTGTTTGATTTTTCACTTTCGTTCTTTTACTTTTAAAATTTGCTTTCCCGTGGGGACCGTGTTAAATTTTCACATCCTGTAAATGAAGATAACTTAGCAACCGCCGTGTTGTATTACCGGACATTCCGAGAGTCGTTTCTTTAATGAATCCCCAGCTGCAACGTTTGATCGAACTTCAAAAAACGGATAACCAAATCGCCGAGTTGAAACAAAGTAAAGCCGCCATTCCTCAACAAATCGAGCTCGGTACAGCAGACCTAAAGGAAAAACAGGATCAGTTGAAAAAAGTAGAAGACGCCCTTACAACCTTACAGTTGACGCGTAAGGATTTGGAAATAGATGCCTCCGCAGAAAATGACCATATCGCAAAAACCAAGATAAAACTTTCAGCAGTTAAAACTAATAAAGAATACAGTGCAGTTCTTGCTGAAGTAGATGCTGTAAAAGAAAAACTTTTGGTTCTTGAAGATAAAGAATTGGAATTAATGGAGATACTTGAGGAAAAAGAATTAGAACTTCCTTCCCTTAAAGCAATGTGCAAGGAAGAAGAAGAAAAATTTAAAGTTTATAAGTTAAAAAAGGAGGCTGAGGCCGAGCGTACCGAAAAGGAATTGGAAGCCACTCTTGAACGACGGTCGGAGCTAATCAAAACTCTTGAGAAAAATTTGTTAGAGCAGTACAGTAAGGTTTCCAAAGGTCGTGGCGGGTTAGCGGTGGTGAGCATTCAGGAAAATATATGCCTGGGTTGTCATCAGCAAATCCTTCCTCAGCAGGTTATAGATGTAAAAGTTGGTGAAACCATAAATAATTGCGAGCAGTGTTCACGCATTCTTTATTGGAAAGAAAAAACGGAAACCGCGGTTCCGAAGTAAACCGGGTGATCGCTGTTCCGGCTTTTGAGTCGGGAGAGAGGAAAGTCCGGGCTCCATAGAGCAGGATACTCCGTAACGCGGAGTGGGGGTGACTCTAAGGAAAGTGCAACAGAAAAGACACGGCCTACCCGGAAGAGTACAATTTTTTCGGCGGCAAAGGTGAAAGGGTGAGGTAAGAGCTCACCAGTACTACCGGTGACGGTGGTAGCTTGGCAAACCCTATCCGGAGCAAGATCAAATAGGAAAGTGTTTGAGGGCGGCTCGTCCAAAACTTTCGGGTTGATTGCTCGAGCCTGTCGGCAACGGCAGGCCTAGATTGATGATCGCCATTCCTTCATCGGGTTAGCCTGCTGAAGGGGAACAGAACCCGGCTTATGGTTTACTTCGGCTGCGTGAAAAATTTTTAAATTATTTAGTTTTTAGACGGAACATTATGCTGTTGCCTAGCTTTTGGTAATGCGTGTTTTCTTATATCGCAACGCCTTGGTAAATTCTGCCATAAATACTATTGGGAAAAAATTCTTGCAATGAGTTTCAATAGTTACCGTTTTTGCAAAAAGAAGACTGGGTAAGGGTTCAGTGGTTTCGGAAAATAATTTTATAATGGTGGCTGTTGCAGATGGTGGTTTGTATTTTGCTGGAAGCAGTGACCTGCGGCGATAAGATTTTCTTCATCAAAATGTTTGCCCATCAATTGAAGTCCAATAGGCATTCCATTCGTCTTTGAAATTCCGCAAGGGATTGAAATCCCTGGAATACCCGCTAGGTTGGCTGATATTGTGTAGATATCTGAAAGGTACATTTTGAGAGGGTCGCTTGTGCGTTCCTTTAGTTTAAATGCGGTTATCGGTGCGTTGGGAGAAACAATCAAGTCGCACTGGCTAAAAGCATTTTCAAAGTCCTGTTTAATAAGTGTGCGTACTTTTTGTCCTTTCAGGTAATAAGCGTCGTAATACCCAGAACTTAGAACAAAAGTTCCAAGCATGATACGGCGCTTTACTTCTTCACCAAAACCCTCTTCCCTGGTATTTGTGTACATTTCAAGCAAGTTGTCCACTTTTTTGGATCGGTAGCCATATTTAACGCCATCGTATCGTGAAAGGTTCGTGCTCGCTTCAGCGCAGGCGATAATGTAATAAGTTGCCACTGCATATTGCAGGTGTGGTAATGAAATTTCTACCCGTTCCATTCCGAGTGATTCAAGAATTTTAATCGCTTCTTCCACAGATTTCTCAACCTCTGCATCAATTCCCGATGTGAAGTATTCCTTTGGGACCCCAATTTTGATTCCAGATAGATCTCTCCCTAAAGCATTCATGAAATTGGGGCATTTTATATCAACAGAAGTAGAATCACGAGAGTCTTTCCCGGCAATCACATTCATAATCAGTGCGGAGTCAGCAACAGTTTTGGTAATAGGACCGATTTGATCCAGAGAAGATGCGAATGCAACAAGCCCAAAACGAGACACTCTACCATAAGTTGGTTTGAGGCCGGTAACACCACAGAAGTTAGCGGGTTGTCGGATAGATCCCCCTGTATCGCTTCCCAGGGCTGCTAGACACTCGTGTGCAGCAACTGCAGCTGCAGAGCCGCCGCTAGATCCACCCGGGACTCTTTCAAGGTCCCATGGATTCATAGTAGGGTGATACCAGGAGTTTTCTGTCGATGAACCCATAGCAAATTCATCCATGTTCGTTTTTCCTACTATTACCGCACCCGCTGTTTTAAGTCGACTTACCACTGTAGCGTCGTATGGGGTAACGAACTGATCGAGTATTTGAGATGAACAAGTAGTGCGAGCATTTTGCATACAGATGAGATCCTTCAAAGCAATAGGAATACCAAGGAGAGGCGCGTCTTGCCCTGAAGATAGTTTTTGATCTGCTTCCTGAGCCTGCTCAAGGGCCACCTTCCGAGTTAGCTGGACATAAGCCTGAACTTTAGGTTCTACCTTATCGATACGTTGATAAACTGCTTCTATGAGTTCGATAGCAGAGTACTTTTTTTCCCTTAGATCTTGTTTGGCCTGAAGGATTGTTTTGCTATGCATAAGCCTGATTAGATAATTTTTGGAACTTCGTAGTGACCTTTATAATGTGCAGGCGAACTAGTCAAATAATCGACATCAGTAGTCTTGCAAACCTTATCTTCACGAAAGACATTTTGGATGGGAAGAACATGGGAAGTTGGCTCCACATTTGACGTGTCTAACATATTGAGCTCATCTATGTATTCGATGATTTGCTCTAAATGCTTTCCCATTCGATCACTCTCGATATCTGTGAGCTTGAGGCGAGCAAGCTGGGCAATTTTATTAATATTGATTTTACTAGACATTGGGAAGACGAAGAGAAGGGTAGAGGAAGAGGGTTAACCTTCGGTTGTCGACTTGCGTTCTTTCTTGGGCTTCTTCCTTTCTTCAGCCATTTTTGCTGTGGCAGTCAATTTAGCTGCTTTGCGTTCCAAGCGTTTCACTTTTTTGAGCTTTAGTCGAATAGCGGGATCATTCTTTGGATTTTCAACTTTTTTTGTTCCCTCATCAAATTCAGTCTTAGCCTTTTTAATGTGTTCTTTTAATTGATCTAAAGATACCATAAGTCTTGACTACCTTTAATAAATATTGCTGAAAGAGGATGAGTTATAGCAAATTTTTTTTCAAACCTCAACCTGAAAAATTAGTTGAGTGTCTTCAATCTTAATTTTTAGGATTTTAATCTTTATTTAAAATATTAATAAATTTGCACAGGGACCAGTAAGATTCAATTAGTTAAAATGAATAAGTACAATAAGTGTAGGTTTATCGTGGCTATATATTAAGGGTTCAGCCAAAATTGTCAGGCTCTGAGCACATAGGCTTGTAAGACAGGGATGGCAAGAGAGACGACTTGATTTAAAGTAGCTGTAATAAAGTAAAATCAATACGGCGCAAAGAAATATTGACCTGTGCCACCCGAACCTTGACGCAGTCTCCTATTTTATACATCTTGCGCCGTCGCTGACCCAGCCATTTGTGTTCCTTTTCGATGTAAAGATAATAATCATCGGTCAGATTGGATACATGTACCAGCCCCTCGACAAATATTTCAGTTAGCTCTACGAAAAACCCAAATGGCGTCACGTTCATAATAACTCCATTAAATGATTTCCCGATTTTGCCGGACATGTGTTGGGCGCGTCGTAGGTCGTTTATTTCCCGTTCGACTTCCATGGCCTTAGCCTCTTTTAAGGTCGATTGCTCGGCGATTTCTGTCATCTCCTTTATGAGGCATTTTTTTTCTTGCACAGAGAAGTTTTGATCTAGACTGGCTTTAAGTAACCGATGCGTAATCAGGTCGGGATATCTTCGGATAGGTGATGTGAAATGAGTATAATGCTCGAATCCTAAACAAAAATGACCAGGGTCTTTTTGCGAATACTTGGCCTTTTTCATAGTCCTTAGCAACAACGTATTAATCATCCTTTCTTCTGGTCGACCACGAACTTTTTTAAGAAGGCTTTGTAAGTCGGTTGAGTGGATATCGTGGGTAGCACGTAAGCGTAGCCCAAAACCTGCAATAAATTCCTGGAACGTTGCAATTTTATTTTCATCTGGTGACTCATGAATACGATGAATGAAAGGAATTTTTCGTTCAGATAAGTGACGGGCAACTGCCTGATTGGCTGCTAGCATAAACTCTTCGATTATTTCATGTGCTTTGTTGTGTTGAGCTTTGGTTATTTTTTCCACCTTACCTTTTGAGTTGATATGAATTTCTGGTGCGGGGACTTGAAAATCCACGCTGCCAGATTTAAACCGTTGTTTGCGAAGAACTTTACTAAGTTTATACATGTTTTTTAAAATATCGATGACGTCGTCGCTTAATTTTTTTTTATCACCTTTCTCAACAAGATTTGCCACTTCTGTATAGGTGAAACGAGTATAGCTTTTGATGATAGAATTGAAGAATTCGGCTTTGGTTACTTTTCCTTCGCGATCGAAATCAATGAGTACCGTCAATGCTAATCTTTTTACCTTTGGTTTTAGACTGCAAATGTCGTTGGATAATTCGAAGGGAAGCATAGGAATAACTCCGTTTGGGAAATAAATGCTCGTTCCACGTTCCAGAGCAGCTTTATCTAAGGTAGAACCCTTCCTTACATAGTGACTAACATCGGCTATGTGAACGCCTAATTTGAATCCCACGTCTGTTAACTTTAAAGAAATAGCATCATCGAAATCTTTCGCAGTTTCTCCATCAATTGTAAAAATAATCCAATCTGTTAGGTCTCGCCGATTCTTTAAATCCTTTTCGCTGAGGCGAACCTTTGATTTTTTTACTTGTTCCAGAACATCAGTTGAAAAATTAGTATGCGTTCCTAACTTTCGGAAAATAGAATTTAATTCCACCTTTGGATCGTTAGAGTATCCAAGGACTTCTACAACCTTACCTGTGGGTGGATGGTGTGTTTCTGGATAAGATATAATATCAACGACAACTACTTGTCCGCTTTTCGCACCAAGTTTATTTTTGCCTGAAACAAAAATTTCTTGGAAATATTTGTCGTCAAGAGGGACGACCCACCCATCTCTATCAAGCGGCTCGAACAAGCCTACTAAGGAAGTTGTAGATCGTTCTAGAATACGTATAATTCTTCCTTCTCGGCGCTCTAGTCCGCTAGATGATTCGATGCGGGCAACGACCTTATCCTTGTGCATAGCTCCAGACATTTTTTTCGAGCTGATATAGATATCGCCTACCTGTTTGTCTTTATCAGGTATGAGGAACCCGTAACCATTAGGATGACCATTTAGAATACCGGTTATCAGATTCATTTCATCTGGAAGGCCATAGCGACCACCGCGTAACCGGACTAAAATTCCCGCTTCCGACATCAGTTTAATTTGATTGCGAAACTCTCGTCGCTGAGCCTCACTGATTGTTAGTGCCCGTGCAAACTCGGAAATTTTCATTGGGCGAGTGGTTTTCTTTCGAATTTGCTTAAGAATTTTATCCCTGGATAGTTTCATAATGAACCATGAGGAGGTATATTTTTTAAAAAGACTAAATTGAGAAACCCCCTAACCGGTATGACTAACATAAAAAGGCTATTAATTGTAATATCATTGTTACTTTATTTAAAAATTTGACTCATAAAAAAAATTTCAGATTAATTTTTTAATGGTCTTGCATTTTTAGTTACATTACTTGCATAAAAATTTAGGTGAAACAAAAATTAAGGGTTTTTACAGTCAGCTTCCAGGAAGGCGAGAAGTTTTGGTAGTTGATTTTTCTTATTATCTTAGTAAATGAACCGATTTTGATTTTTGGTTCCGCTTCCCATATAATTCCTTTTTTACATTGTTCGTTTTTGGTTTATTGAATATTTATGTCTTTTTAATTTGATAGATGGAGTGGAAAGTATTGAATGAAAATTCAGTTGGATTGGTTAAGGGAGTACGTTGACTGCGATGTGAGCTCAGAAAAATTAGGACATCTGCTCACGATGGCTGGACTCGAGGTAGATGGACGGGAAATAGTTGAGCTTAGTGATGGGGCAAAAGCGGACGTGTTTGAACTTAATATCACTCCAAACCGAGGATATTGCCTTAGTCACCTTGGGATAGCTCGGGAGGTTGCCGCACTACTCGGTAAGCCGTTTAGCTATCCAGATCATGAGGCGGAGCTGGAAAAAGTTTGGGGCCCAGGTTCAATAGAAGGAGAGCTTACAGTTGACAATCAAGTGCCTGAGCTATGTTCGCGCTATTCTGGGATGATTATTGAAAACGTAAAACCGGGTCCATCTCCAAGGTGGTTGGCAGATCGGTTGACTGCTATTGGGCTTCGTCCAGTAAACAATATTGTAGATATTACAAACTTTGTGCTTATGGAGTATGGCCAGCCGTTACATGCGTTTGATAGGGAATCGCTGGAGGATTCCAGCATTGTCGTTCGCTGTGCTTTAAAGGATGAAGGTTTCACAAGTCTAGATGGAAATGATTTTAAGCTAGATAAACATGCCCTAGTAATTGCAGATTCGAATAAGCCAGTTGCTTTGGCAGGGATCATGGGGGGTGCGAACAGCCAAGTCACAGAGCATACTAATCACATTGTGTTGGAAAGCGCTAGTTTTGATCCGACAACAGTGCGTAGGGGATCCAAGAAGTACGGTTTGCGATCTGACTCTTCAATCCGTTTCGAAAGGGGAATTGATATTAAGGGCGTGATATCTGCTCAGGCACGTGCCGCAACACTTATCCAAGAACTGGCAGGGGGGACAATTCTCAAGGGAAGAATAGATGTTTACCCGTCACCTCAAAAGATCAAAACAGTATCACTAAGGGTTTCGCGTTTGAATCAGATACTTGGTTGTTCGCTTTCAGTCAGGATGATAAGAAATTATCTGTCTTGCCTTGGAATGAAAGTTTCCGAACCGAAAGATGGAGAAGTTTTTAATGTAAAAATCCCCACTTTTCGTCCGATGCTTGCCAGGGAGGCCGACTTAATTGAGGAAGTAGCTCGTTTGAACGGATTCGATAAAATTGAAGTGACTAGTCCTTCAGCGCGGCTAAGCCCCGTATGTTTTACACCGAAGCAGTCGGCTATTGGCCGTGCTAAAATTATTTTAAGCCATATTGGTTTTTCCGAAATTCTCACATATAGTTTTGTTAGTGCATCAAGTGCCAGGAAATTTCAGTCTGCATTTTTTACTAGATCTGAAATGGAAGCCATTTCATTAAGCAATCCTATCAGCGCAGATATGGGAGTTATGCGCCCAAGTCTTTTACCTGGATTAATTCAGGCTGCGACAAAAAATTTTAGTAAAGGCCAAAAGCAGGTAAAGATTTTCGAGTTTGGTAATGTTTTCATGCATGGTAAGCATGGCGAGCTGGAGGAAAAAACAGCCTTTGCTGCATTAGTCGCAGGAACACATGAAAATAGTGTTTGGGAGCAGACGGGAAAAAGCTACGATTACTTTGATTTAAAAGGAACTCTGAGTTCTGTAATTGGGCAGATGAAATTAAAACTGACAGAAAAATCTCCTGAGTCAGAGAGACCTTTTATGCTAAAGGGAAAGAGCGTTGAGCTTCTGGCAAATGATCAGATTTGTGGGTATTTTGGTGAATTATCCCCTAGCATTGTTCGTCAGTACGAGTTGCCCCGACTTTGCGTCGTTTTCGAGTTAGATTTTGATAGGTTGATAATTGCTTTATCTAAACGTGCTCGTTTTGTTTCTCTGCCTAGATTTCCTGAAACCTACAGAGATATATCCATACTGATTGATAAGTCAGTTGCTTCGGGAGAAGTGTCAGATAGAATAAGTCTAGCGGGAGCGCCATTACTTAGAAAGGTAGAGTTATATGATCATTATGGAGGTAAAAATATTCAGGAAGGCAAAAAAAGCCTTACCTATGCTCTGACGTTTCAATCTGCTGATAAGACCTTGGCCGATGAAGAGGTTAATCCTATTTTTGAAAAAATTGTGAAAACTTTATTCAGTCAGTTTGGTGCAACGTTAAGAGAATGATTTGCTAGATTTTATTCTTTTGCTTTTTTGTTTGAGGTGATGTCGATTGACTCCTTGAGTTATTCGATGCTAACCTCGAACTAACAAGTTTTCTTGTTATGGTTTGACACTTTTTAGGCTCTGTCAATGTCTATTGAAAAGATTAAACGGCTGGGAAAATTGGTTGCTTCAACTTTGGAGGTATTGAATAATCTCCATGCTGAAAAAATCAGCCTCGAGAGACAGGTGCTAGAATTGGAGAAGGAAAAAAAAGCAGCGTTAATGGAAAACGAGGAGGCTAAAGGGTCACTAGAAAAATTAAAACAATTGAAAATCTCAAATCGCAAGCTGGAAAAAGATCGGTCTACTGTTCGCCTGAGGGTAAAGAATGCCTTACATAAAATTGATAAAATGGATTTTCTCTGAATATTATGGAATCTAACGAGATTAAAATTTACGGGAAAATTTATAAGGTTAAACCAATTTCCTCATCGGTAAATATGCAAGAGGTGGCGGCGATGGTGGATGCAAAGATGAAGGAGCTGTCTAAAGTTAAAGGCAGGTCTTCCACGATGGATTTGGTTATTCTTACTGCGCTTAACCTGGGTCATGAATTAATGGAATTAGAACGAGGCAATCAAGATAACAGCAGCCAACTGAATGAGCACCTAGACACTATTATTGAACAGTTGGATGGATCGTTAGAAGTTATTAAAAATAAATAAGTTGTTCGGGTGAGTTCTTGTTGTTGATACCCCTTTATGCTACACTCACAGCGTCGGCTAGGTTTTTTTTGCTTCCCTGTTGTGCTTGTGTAAAAGTTATATTTTTTGAGCCAACATTTCAAAAACGGGGATGACATTCTGCCACGGTGTGCATGCCTTCTTCGAGGGGGAAGCCTAAAGTGGTATACAGATTTCCCACCTGTCCTTGACAGGTTCAAAAAATGGTTTTTGCACGGCATTGCGGGGAGGTTTAGGTAGTGTTGCTTAAATACAAGGCCTCCTGCTTTGGAGAGAAGTGAGAGAACGGGTGGATAAAGTGTTTCATGACTTGTATTCCCAGTAGGTTGTTGCGGCCTGTCTTACATAATTAGGGATGATTCTAAACGAAACAAAGGGCATGGTTTTGTTTGTTGCGATAAAACAGTAAATATGTCGTTATCACCGGAACTCGTCTTTTTTAGATGTTTTTAATTAGATTCTGCATCTGGTCGCAATATCAAGACAGTTCACACCTGCACGGTCGCGTCAGCTAACGGCTGAGTTTGCGGTTAGTTTGTTCTTCGCATTATCCTCCAAACGTTGATCAGTTCTCTCTAGTTTTAGCCCGAACGCTCTGGTTAAGGAAGAAATTTAGGAGCAAAACTTGAACACATCAACCCACCAAAATCCAGTTATAGAGTCGATGGTTTTTTCAGGATCAGTGACCAGGGCCAAGAGAGCTATCCGAAACAAAATCATTCGGAAACGCAAAGTAGTTAGTGGCACCAAACGAAATGAAAAAAGTTTGGCTATTGCCCGGCGCTTATTTGAGCTGGATGAGTTCATAAAATCAAAAGCAGTTCTTTGCTTCCTTTCTCTCCCTCATGAGGTGCAGACGGACGCAATAATCTGGGAATCTTTTCGATTGAATAAAGAAGTTTTTGCTCCTTTAATTAGCGACGGGCAAGAAGGTTTACAGATATCTCGTGTTTCATCCTTAGACATGGAGTTCGTTGTCGGGAAGTTTGGTGTCTGGGAACCTGCCCCTGATGCTCGAGAAATAGTTTCTCCCTCATCTGTTGATTTTGTAGTAGTTCCTGGGTTGGCATTCGATGTTTGTGGAAACCGAATCGGCTACGGCGGAGGGTACTACGATAGGTTGTTAACGGATTTATACGGAGACGTAACCCATATTGGAATCGGGTATGATTTCCAAGTCCTGGATTGTGTTCCACGCTCAAACTTAGACAAGTCAGTTCAATTTGTCATTACAGAAAATAAAACATTCAAATGCCTCAGTACCAAAGGTATTGGGGTTTAATTTATATAATGAGGTAGCTAATATGCATATTTTTACAGCAGTTAAGTTTAATTTTTCTACTTTGCTTATAGGAATGTTTCTAGCTGCGGTGGTTGGGTATTTCATAGGCTATTTTTTGCGCAAGTTAATCAGCCAATATCAGATTAAGGAGGCTGAGGCTAAGAAGAAAACAATTGTTGAGGAAGCGGAGCAAGAAGCTCAAAGAAGAGTACAAGTTGCTGCTGTTGAAGCAAAAGAACAAGCTTTGGTCTTAAAAGCAAAGGTCGAAAAAGAAGTTCAGAGTAAGTGGGACGGGGTGCGAAGTCAGGAACGGGCAATACTAAAGAAAGAAGAAGAGTTGAGGTTTTCGTTTGAAAAAGCAAAAGAAATTGAAAAAGAATCAGCTGAAAAAATGAAGGAAGCTTTAAATATCAAACAGCTGAACTCGAAAGAACAAATGCGTTATAGGGAATTGGCTCAGCAAGAAATGACAAAGCTTGAAAATATTGGTTCTTTTACCGCTAACGAAGCTAAAGAGGAAATCAAGAGAAAGGTCACTGATGCGGCACGACTGGATGCAGCAAGGGAAGTTAAAAAAATTGAGGAACATGCGAAAGAAAATGCAGAGGAAGAAGCAAGGAAGATCATCACGATGGCGGTGCAGAGGCTGGCCTCTGATAGTGTGGCAGAAAGTACAATTTCTGTGGTTGAACTTCCTGACGATTCGATTAAGGGACGTATTATTGGGCGGGAAGGAAGAAATATTCGCGCCCTAGAACAGGCTACAGGTGTTGATCTAATTATTGATGATACACCTGGTGCGGTTGTATTATCTGGATTCGAACCAGTCCGCCGCGAAGTTGCTCGGCTTACCTTGGAAAAACTTACCCTTGATGGGCGTATTCACCCTGGTCGGATTGAAGAGGTTGTTAGCAAATGCCGCAAGGAGGTCGACCAGACAATTAAACAGGCGGGTGAACAGGCAGTTCTCGATTTAGAAATAGACAATATAAATATCGAGTTAGTCCATATGCTGGGGCGTCTCAAATATCGTACAAGCTACACACAGAATGTTCTTGAGCATGTTAAGGAAGTGGCCAGAGTATGTGGATTCATGGCAGCCGAATTAGGGCTAGATGTCCAACTTGCTAAACGTGCCGGACTTCTGCACGACATTGGTAAGTCTATTGACCGTCAGACGGATGGAACACATACTCAATTGGGTGTTGATGTAGCTAATCGGTTTAATGAGCATAAATATGTGGTTAACGCCATTGGTGCGCATCATGAAGACGTAGAGCCAGAGTCTCTTTATGCTGTTTTGGTCATAGCCGGGGATACAATATCCGCTTCTCGACCAGGGGCACGACGTGAGATGTTGGAAACTTATGTGAAACGGATGACCAAGTTAGAAGAAATAGGGGATTCTTTCAAGGGTGTCGAAAAAACCTATGCGATCCAAGCAGGTCGTGAGGTTCGTATCATTGTTGTTCCTGAGATAGCCAATGATGATGAAGCAAATATGTTGGCTAAGGACGTTGCCAAGCGTATAGAAAAAGAAGTGACGTATCCAGGAGAGGTTAAAGTCACGGTTATCAGGGAAACTCGGTTTATGGAGGTTGCCCGCTAATAACCGTTTATGTTAAATACGATTTTATTGGTGATATTGTATGTAAGCTGGGGCGCAATGCTTTAGCTAGTACTTTCTCGGGACTGATTGGAGAATATTCGTTTCAAGTTTTTGTAGGTATCGAGCAAAATGCGGTAGGTGGATTTGGCTTGACCCCTCAAGTAACGAAAGGTCTGTTCGGCCTTGGATCCCGTGCTCTTACGTTGGGCAATCATCTTGCTAGGAAACCTTCCACTTTCGGATTGGCCATTATCTGTTGAGTTTGAAGGTTAAACAAGTGATGGTTCGTTGATATCATGGGGCATGTTTTCATAGATACGGTAGCATATCCTGTGCAAAAAAAGTAAATGGTGGTAATTAGGTTAAGGGTTTTTTTTAAAGGTCACTAGAAAGACAGGTAATGCAGAAAGTATCAGATGAATTCAAATTCGACCAACGTAACTCTCGAAACCTAGTATATGACAGCAGGACGTGTCCTGGTAATTCTAATTATTGAAAGCAAGGACTTTATGGAAGAATCAACTGATTTAGTAAAACTTCGACGGGACAAACTCGCCCAACTCTATAAGAGAGGTATCAATCCCTATATCAATCGGTTCAAGATAAAAGATAATATTGGTTTTTTGATTGGTGAGTTTTCTAAAAAAACCAAGGAAGAATTGGAAAAAAATAGCCGACAATGTCTAGTAGGCGGGCGCATAATGGCACGACGTGGGCATGGAAAAACAACCTTCTGCCATATCAAAGACCGAGCAGGGCAGATCCAAGTCTATATCCGTAAAGATGAGATTGGTGTTGAGAACTACGAGACTTTCAGTATTTTTGATATTGGAGACTTTATTGGTGTAGAGGGAAAGCTTTCTAAGACAAAAACAGGTGAACTCACTATATTCGCAAAAAAAATTACTCTATTATCAAAATCGCTGCTGCCACTTCCTGAAAAGTGGCACGGGTTAAAAAATGTTGAACTAAGGTATCGTCAGAGATATTTAGATCTTATTGTCAACCCAGCGGTAAAGGATATTTTTATTTATCGGAGTAAGATTATCCAGGCAATCCGTGGATTTCTTAATCAGAGAGAGTATCTGGAAGTAGAAACACCGATGATGCAGTCTATCGCCGGTGGAGCAACGGCAAAGCCATTCAAGACACACCATAATGCTCTGGATATGGAACTCTATCTTCGTGTAGCTCCTGAATTATATCTGAAACGATTAGTGGTTGGAGGCATTGAGCGGGTTTACGAGATTAATAGAAACTTTCGTAATGAAGGTATTTCTACCGAGCACAACCCAGAATTCACTATGGTTGAGTTTTATACAGCTTATGCTGACTATAATGACTTGATGGAAATAACCGAGGAATTATTTCGCTATATTTGTCAAACTATTTTTAGCACAATGATTTTTAAGCTGACTTGTGGAAAAGAAGAGACCCTTCGAGATGAAACTATAGATTTTTCAAAACCATTTATACGAAAAACATTCAAACACTCTTTGGTGGAAATTGGAAAGATACCTCCGGAAAGTATCAACGATCCTCAAAAGTCTGCTGCGTTTGCTCTAAAGCATAAGGTGACCTTAGAAAAGAAGGACAGCCATTCGAAAGTGTTAGGAAAGTTATTTGATCATTTTGTCGAACCCAATTTGATTCAACCCACATACATAACAGACTACCCGTTGGCACTCTCTCCATTATCAAAGAAAAAAGCAGAAGATCCTGAGTTGGTCGAACGCTTCGAGTTGTTTGTTGGCGGAAAGGAAATTGCTAATGCTTATACCGAATTGAATGACCCTATAGATCAGAAGCAAAGGTTTGAGGAACAAGCTTTAGACCGTAATGCAGGGGACGAGGAAGCCCATATGATGGACTTGGATTTTATTCGTGCTTTAGAATACGGATTACCTCCTACAGCAGGGGAGGGGATCGGGATAGACCGTTTGGTTATGATACTTACTAATTCTCAATCTATTCGAGACGTGATCTTATTCCCGCAGTTGAAAAAAGAATCCTGACAAGGCACAATAGGATCTGGCCCAGACAGTATCTATTGCGTTAATCCTAAACTTTGCAAACTTTTAGGAATCTTTTTAAATAAAGGAAAACGATTCCTTCTCAACCCTCATACTTTAATTCTTCCATCATGTCATACGAATTTTTCGTTAGCGTCCGGCATCTTAGTTCCAAAAAATCACAGAAATTTATTTCGCTTAATACGTGGATATCTACTACTGGAGTAGGTTTGGGTGTTATGGCCCTTATTGTCGTAATAGCAGTTATGTCTGGGTTTAGCAAGGACCTGCGCGATAAAATCTTAGGAACTAACTCTCATGTGGTCGTTTCAAATATGAACCGAGATATGATAGAAAATTATGAAGATGTTCTCGAAAAGATTCGCAAGGTTGAGGGGGTCATTGCAGTGGCACCATTCATATTGAATCAGGTGATGTTGATTCATGGTGATAAAGTTTCTGGGGTCGTTGTTCGAGGAATAGACCCTGAGAGGGAAGGCACTGTTTCAGACTTGGAGAAAAATATGATCGCAGGAGCAGTATTGGATTTAAAAATGAAATCGCGTTTTGAAAAAGATGACAAACCTTCGGAAAAACGAAAACGCGATGGAATAATTTTAGGTCAACAGCTTGCACGCTTGATGGGTGCAGTATTGGGCGATATTGTATCTATGGTTTCACCTGTTTCACGCGTGACTCCTGTGGGACTTATCCCAAGAATGAAGTTGTACAAAGTGGTCGGTATCTTCGAGTCAGGGATGTATGAATACGATGCCAATCTGTCATTTGTTTCTCTGGAATCGGCACAAAAGTTTTTTTCGATGAAGGCTGGTGTTTCCGGAATAGAAATGCGAGTGGATAATATTGAACAGGCTGGAGTTATTGCTTCAGAAATTCAGAAAAAATTAGGTTTTCCTTATCTTGTCCGCGATTGGATGCGTATGAATAAAAATCTTTTTTCTGCACTCAAGCTAGAAAAAATTGTCATGTTTATTATTCTTGTTCTGATTATTTTCGTGGCAGCATTTAATATTATCAGCACATTATTTATGCTGGTAATGGAGAAATCGAAGGAGATAGCGATTCTAAAGTCCATGGGAGCAAGTCGTATTAGTATTATAAAAATTTATAGTTATCAGGGGCTAGTGATTGGGTTTGTAGGAACACTGCTGGGTTGTGCGGCTGGGTTCTCTATCGTTCCTAACCTGAATGAAATAGTTGGTCTTATAGAGTCATTATTTGGAATTGTTGCGTTCCCAAGTGATGTTTATTACCTTGATCGCCTACCATCCGACATTCAATATATGGATTCTTTTTTGATTATTATTTTTTCGATACTGATTTGTTTGATTGCATCTCTGTATCCAGCTTGGCGGGCATCTAAACTTGATCTGGCTGATGGTTTGCGTTATGAATAATAGCCTCAACTCCAAAAAAATAACTACCCCATACTTACTTGAAGCTTTAGACTTGCATAAAAGTTATAGAACTTCTAATCAAGTTGTCAATGTGCTTTCTGGAACCTACCTTCAGTTAAACGCCGGAGAGATGCTTGGAATCGTAGGAGCATCAGGTGTTGGGAAAAGTACTTTATTGCATATTCTTGGCGGGTTAGACCACCCTGAAACGGGAAAGGTGTTGTTTCGGGGTGAAAATATTTTCGTTAAAGGAGACGGATATGTAGAGAGATTTCGTAATCAAAAAGTTGGGTTTGTGTTCCAATTTTTTAACTTATTGTCCGATTTTACCGCCCTAGAAAACGCCATGTTTCCCGCCTTGATAGCAAAGATCGATGAGAGAGAAGCCAGCGAACGTGCAGAACAACTATTGATTCAAATGGGACTCAAGGATCGTCTTCACCATAAACCTGGGGAACTTTCTGGAGGCGAAAGCCAGCGCGTTGCTTTGGCCAGGGGACTTATAAATAAGCCCGACCTGTTACTCGCAGATGAACCAACAGGAAACCTAGACAGTAAGGCAGGCGACTCACTGATGGAACTTATTCAGTCACTTAATTATGAACTTCAACAAACAGTAATAATTGTGTCACACAGTCAACAAATTGCGTCAAAAATGGACCGTGTTATGCAACTTACAGGCGGCGTAGTAAATTTGGTCGAGAAAAGCGTTATTCTGTAAAAATCGATCGTTGTAAATAAAGGAAAGAGACTCGAGTCGGATATTTTTGAAAGGGCAAGCTATGAACCTAGAGGACATCGCAAAAAAGATTAATGGGACGGTTATAGGTGATGCCTCATTGGAGATCACCGATGTTCGTTCCATCGAAACTGCTGAAGAGGGGCACATTACCTTTGTGACAGGAAAAAACTTACTTGATAAGCTTAGGGAATCCAAGGCCTCGGCTGTTTTGGTGGATAGTAAACAGGAATTAAATATGAATCAGGTTATTAATCCGAAACCAATGCTGGCATTTGCCCGACTGCTGGATCTTTTTCACCCTAAAACAAGACCAAAGCCTGGGATACATCCCACGGTTGTTCTGGGGGAACATGTGACCCTTGGGAAAAGAGTTACATTATCACCCCTAGTTTTTATAGGTAATAATGTTCAGATAGGTGACGATGTAGTTGTCTACCCTGGTGTGGTAATCGATAATAATTGTATCCTTGGGAGTCATACGGTAATTCATTCCAACGTGACATTGTATAGCGGCTCAGTCATAGGAAACCACGTTATTCTTCATGCTGGTGTAGTTGTGGGTGCTGATGGGTTTGGCTATACGATGGACGAAAAAGAAAGGCACGTGAAGATCAATCAGATTGGAAATGTTGTGATTGAGGATAATGTGGAAGTAGGCTCGAACTCGTGCATAGATCGTGCTGCGATGGGAACAACTTTGATAAAGGAAGGAACCAAAATCGACAACCTAGTCCAAGTTGCTCATAATTGTACCATCGGAGAGCATTGTATTTTGGTTGCACAGGTTGGAATAGCAGGGAGCTGCAAACTAGGACATCACGTTGTTTTAGCGGGACAGGCAGGGCTTTCTGATCATGTGTCTGTGGGTGATCGAGTAACTCTTGCGGCAAAATCCGCTGCTTTACGAGATATAGAGAGCAATAGCATCTATGGGGGAATTCCAGCTCTACCCTTAAGTACTTGGAAGCGAAGTGTCACTATTTTACCCAAGCTTCCTAGTTTAGCCCGGAAAGTTCGTGACCTGGAAAACCGTCTAAACGACATTGAAAAAAAGAGTGGTGAGGAGTAATATAGCAATACAATTCTGGACAATTTTACTAATTAATATTTAACGAATTATTTTTTATGTTTGTTAATAGATTGGTGGCCCTGTGGCTGCCTTTTTTTTATATTAGCCTGGTGGCAGCCTCAGATACTATGATGGCTGGCGAAGAAATAGAAAAATATATTGCACGTAAGCTTAAAAGCAATGATCGGATACTTAGACTTAACGAGAAATTTATCGGAAATGAGGGGGCAAAAATTCTAGCGAAATCATCTCTATTGAGAAATATTGAAACACTCATTATATATAAAGGGAATATTCGAGACGAGGGGGTTCGTTCCCTTGCGGACTCGAAAATATTATCTCAATTAAAAGCACTTTACTTGGAAAACGATCATATTACAGATCAGGGAGCTAAGATTATTGCTTCTTCTGAAACATTTAAAAACTTGCGTATCTTAAACCTTTATAGAAATAAGATTACAGATGAGGGCGCTAAGGCTATAGCGGAGTCTGATACTTTGTCCAATTTGCTGGAAGTTAATCTAAACTTTAATGAAGTTGGCGACAGCGGAGCTATCAGTTTGGCAGAACTAGCCCATTTGAAACAATTAAAAAAAATTCAGCTAGAATACAACCGTTTGGATAGAGTTGGAAATGAGGCCCTCCAGAAATTTAAAACTTTACAAAATATTAAAGAATTAAATCAAACTGGGCGTTTAAATGAGGTTGGTAGTTTGATACAGGGAGACTTAGGAATCACGTCACTTCTTCGGTTTTCTCACATTTCAAAACTAAAATTTTTGGACCTAAGTGAAAGTAACCTTACAGATCGTTCTGTAGTCGCTATAGCAAATTCGGATAAATTGAGTGGATTGTTGGCGTTAAACCTTTCTCGCAACAGGATTACTAATTTAGGAGCTAAGGCGTTAGCGGATTCGGAATATCTTGGTCAACTAAAAAAATTGAATTTAAATTTTAATTCTATTGGTAATGTAGGAGCTCGCGCTATTGCGGAATCACCCTATCTTGTTAACATTGAATCTTTAAAACTGGGTCAAAATCGTGTGGGCACGGCAGGAGCTAAGGCATTGAAAAACTCAAATAACTTAACAAACCTAATTCATCCTATTTTTGGTTTCTATTAAACTAAAATTATGAATTTCGTTTGTCATTTTATTGGCCAGTAGTGGCAATATCTCTTTTTACGTAACTTTTTCATTATGGTTCAAATATTAGAATTCGAACGAGAAATTTTTGCACTGGAGAACCAAATTCGCGAACTGGTTTCGCTTTCTCATATGTATGATAACGTAGGTGATATCACACATGAAATAGAAAGCCTCCATAAAAAAGTGCGTCGCATGAAACGCGATGTCTATTCAAACCTTAAAGGCTGGCAGAAAATCCAGGTAGCACGGCATCCAGACAGACCATATACTCTTGACTATATCAAATATATATTTACCGATTTCATTGAGTTACATGGTGATAGACGTGGAGGTTATGGTCCATCAGTTGTTGGTGGATTAGCCAAATTTGACGATCAAACGATTATGGTTATCGGCCACCAAAAGGGGAGAGATACGCAAGAGAAAATCCAACGTAACTTTGGTATGTCCCAACCTGCAGGTTACCGTAAAGCTTTGCGTTTGATGAAGTTGGCACAAAAATTTAGGATTCCAATCTTTACTCTAATTGACACACCAGGTGCGTACCCTGGCATAGATGCTGAGGAAAAAGGGCAGTCAGAGGCTATTGCAAAAAATATGATCGAGATGATAGAGATTGATGTTCCCATCATTGTCACGATAATCGGTGAAGGAGGCTCTGGAGGAGCGCTCGCCATAGGTGTAGGTGATCGAATACTAATACTCGAGCATTCTATCTACTCAGTTATATCACCCGAAGGTTGCGCTTCCATTTTATGGGGAGATAAAGATAAGGTTTCTCAGGCGGCAGATGCATTGAGCTTGACCGCTACCAGTTTATTTGAACTTAGTGTGGTTGATGAGGTAATCTCTGAACCATTGGGTGGTGCACACCGCCATCACAAACGTACTGCGATTTTGCTTAAGAAGGCACTGCGTAAGAACTTGCAACTCATTTTTGATCTCAACCCTGAAGAGTTAATTAAAAAGCGTCATGAAAAATTTCGCAAATTGGGCGAAACCGGATTCAAAGTTGACGGTTAACCATGAAATGCTTTACTTACAAGTGTATTTGGCTTTGGAAGAGTTGGGCATACTCACTATCTTCATTAATCATGCTATCATGCGTTCCCGAATCTACAAGCTTTCCTGATTTCATTACCAGAATACGATCGGAACCTTGGAGCGTTGATAGACGATGCGCTATCAATATCGTTGTGCGTCCTGTCATCAGACAATTTAGTGCGGTCTTAATTTTTTTTTCTGTTTCTGTGTCAACTGAAGCGGTGGCTTCATCAAGGATAAGCACAGGTGGATCTTTTAGAAAAACACGGGCAATAGCGATGCGGTGTTTTTCTCCACCAGAAAGCTTTACCCCGCGTTCTCCAATTAGTGTGTCATATTTATTTGGGAGGTCTTTTATAAAGTCATGGGCGTTTGCTGCTAACGAGGCTTTTTCCATTTGATCCCGGCTAGCTTCCACATTTCCATAAAAAATATTTTCGGCGACAGTACCGTTGAACAGAAATGGATCCTGAGAAACTATACCTATTTGTTCTCGTAGGTAGGATATTCTGAGATCGCTTATGCTGATGCCATCAACGTTAATGCGTCCGTAATCGATGTCATAAAAACGGAGCAGAAGTTTTACTATAGTGGACTTGCCGCTACCCGTATGTCCAACGAGGGATATTTTTTCACCTGCATAAATTTTAAATGAGAGGTTTTTAACTGCGGATTTACCCTTTACATAGGCGAAGGTTACATCCTGAAACTCTATTTCGCCTCGGACATTGGTGCTGGGTAATATAGCACTTGGTATTTCTTTAACATCTGGTTCGCGATCAATTATTTCGAATAAACGTTCTCCAGAAGCCAGTGCATGTTGAAGCATGTGATTCACTGAATGAAGCTGGTTGATTGGGGTATAAAACAACGTGAGATAACTAATAAATGCGACCAGTGATCCAATAGTTATCTCATTGGAACGAACTAGCCCTATTCCATAAAGCAGAATGAAAGCAGTTCCTAATGAACCAAGAAACATCATCGTTGGAGAATAAACAGCCCATAAAGACATCACATCTAAATTTCTATCACAGTATTCCCTGCTTCTTTTTTCAAAACGATGGATTTCATGTATTTGTCGGTTGAAGGCAAATATTTCTCGAATACCCGAGATGGAATCCTGAAGCCGAGCATTCATTTTGGCAGCGCTCTCTCGCACAGTGTGATATAGACCGTGGGCTTTTTTTGTATACATACATGCACCCCAGATAAGCAGCGGTATGGGAAGTAGAGCCACTAAAGCCAGTTTCCAATGAAGATAAAACAGTATAATGGTGATACCAGCCAGAGTTAAAATAGCTGTGACAACCTGTTCTACACCATCTATAAAAATTCGCTCAACATAATTTACGTCGTCATTGACACGCGACATGAGTTCTCCAGTTGATCGACTTTCAAAAAAATTTATTGATAACCCATTCAAAGTCTTGTAAACATCGGAACGCATATCGAAAGTAACGTTTTGTTCCACTCGGTTGTTGAACATAATTCGTTTGTAGTTCGAAAAGTTTCTAGCAAAATAAACACCAATAAGTCCGACTACTGCCCAGTAGATAATGGTTGCCCCATTGTTATCAATCAATTGATCGACGATGATTTTAATAAGCCATGGTGGTATAAGATCTAATAGAGTCGTCAAAATGGCAAAGCTGAGGGTAAATGACGCCGTTTTTTTATAGGGTTTGAGATAACCAAGGACACGCAGAAGTGATTTCATAAATGCTAGAAAGTACTATGAAGTAGAGTTTTGGTGTAAAAGTGTTTATGGTTTATAGTATTTTTCATAGAGCCAATTGTCAATAAATCATATAGATTAAAACTACTTAAAAATAAAAGTCTGCAGGGATAAATATAAGTTAGTTGACATTTTAGGCTTATAAAATATCGAATTATATAACAGTATAATGTCAGGAATAGTGGTTTATGGAATATAGAATGTTGGGGGATAGTGATTTAAAAGTTTCTATTATTGGATTTGGTGCTTGGGGTATTGGTGGAGCACCCTTTTGGTCCAATGAGGGGGATGCTAGTTCTGCGCGCGCTATTATCAAATCTTATGAGTTGGGGATAAACTTTTTTGACACAGCCCCGGTTTATGGGTTTGGTCACTCTGAAGAACTACTCGGAAAAACTCTTAAACCTTTTCGCGATAATGTAATTTACGCGACGAAATGTGGTTTGCGTTGGGGGAAAAAATCATTGAGTGCCATTACGAAAAATGCAACCCGACAATCCATCCTAGAAGAAATCGACCAAAGCTTGAAACGTCTAAAGACAGACTATATTGATCTTTACCAAGTTCACTGGCCTGATGTGGAGACATCACAGAGTGATACCATGGAGACATTACTCGAGATCCAGAGACTCGGGAAGATTAAGTTCATTGGAGTAAGCAATTATTCGGTTGAACAGATGAAGGAAACTATGAAATCTGGAAAGATTGTATCTTTGCAACCAGATTATAGTTTGCTTAACCGTTCGATTGAGAAGGATGTTGTTTCTTACTGTAAAGATAACCATATTGGAATAATTGCCTACAGCCCACTCGCTTCAGGGCTACTCACAGGAAAATATGGGAAAGATACTAAATTTGCTGACTGGCGGGGTAAGGGGATTATAGGATGTTTTACTGGTTCCAAATTTGAAAAAAACATGGAGAAGGTGGGGCAACTCAAAGCCATAGGCAAATCAGCGGGAAAAAGCTGCGCTCAAATGGCAATCAACTGGGTAGTTTCTCAACCGCAAGTGACCTCAGCACTTTTGGGTGTCAAGAATGCAAAACAGATGGAAGAAAATGTTAAAGCTCTCACTTGGAAACTAGACCCAAAGCAACAAGAAGAAATCAGTCATATATTTGCGATTGATTGATGGTTCTTGCGACAGATGACCCATCGTTTTGAATAGTTGGGATGCCATATTGACTTTGATAAATTCGTAGATGTTTCCTTATATCAGCTATGCTTTTGGTTTCCTTACGTCCAATAAAAGATTCTTCGGCGCGTTTCATGTGATTCACAGCCTCAACACCGTTACCCATTAGATGATTGATTAGTCCTGTGAAGTAGTGGATTTGGCCATCCTCAGGGCGTAGTCGCATGCTTTCGTTAAAGTGATTAAGCGCTTGATGAAAGTCATCTACGATAAAGAAATACAAAGCTAACTTAAAGTGTAAGTCAGGATCATTAGGAAGAATTTTAAGAGCCTTATGGTAACGCCCAAGAGGATCTTCAATAATTGTAAATCGTTCAATTGCCTGCCGAAGCTCGTTATATGCGAGAGCAAAATTTGAATCAAGCCGAACAAGTTCACGATGATGTGGTGCTGCTTTTAAGGGATATCCAGACTTTCCATAAGCGTGTGCCAAAATACGGTGGGCGGCTATATCATTCGGTGTCAGTCGCGCGACATGGGTATAGTGCTGCAACGATTTTTGGATGTGCCCTATTTTCCCGTATAAAGATCCAAGTGCCCGGTGAGCATTAACATCATTAGATTCCAAACGTGAAAGCATTGCATAATGTTTAATTGCTTTATTAACTTTTCCAGATTTTTCGTATAAGCTAGCTAACTTACGGTGTAACGAAGCGTTAGACGGAGTCAGATCAATGATTTTTTGGTAATGACGAATAGCATCTTCCCTTTGGTGGTTTTTTTCATAGGTGGCCGCAAGCCTTTCACGAGTTTTTAAATCTTTCGGGTTCAGTTCCAAAATTTTTTCGTAAATACGTATAGCTTCTAACTTGTTTCCCTGTTGATCATATACTAGAGCCAATCCACGGTGTGCCTTTGGATCTTTCGGGTTTATACGAGCCGTTTCTTTAAAATGTTTTATTGCGCTTAGCAGTTTTCCTGACCGGGTATAAAGATGAGCTAAAGCTAGATGCGCTCTACTATCATCTGGGTTACGTTTAACTGCAATCCGGTAATGGCGAATGGCATCTCGTTCTTGACCTGCCTTCTCATATAGACTAGCAAGTGTATGGCGGTTTGCCGTGTCTTTAGGATCAATCCTGACAAGCTCTTCATATTGATTGATCGTATCCGATATCATCCCAGCTTGCTCATACAACTCCAGCAGTCCTTGGTGAGCTTCTTCATCATTCCGGTCCAGCTTGAGAGACTGTTTGTAGTATTTAATTGCATTTTTAGTGTCGTTTAATTGCGCTGTTACATAAGCTAGCTCTTTGAAAGCTAATATAAAATAAGGATCAATGTTGGTAGCACCCTTAAAATATGTCGCAGCTTTTTCTAATTCTCCCGCATTCAAAAATTCGTACCCTAGTCGATAGTGGGCCTTGGGATCATCAGGATTGATTTTTAGCGCTTCGCTATAATGGTGAATGGCCTCATTGGTTTGCCCTACTTGTCCATATGCGAATCCAATTCCAGTATGAGCCTCAGCGTCGAAAGGTTGCATTTTAAGTGTTTTTTTATAGTGTTTGATCGATTTATCGTACTGACCAAGTTTCCAAAAATTATTGCCCAGATTGTAGTGCAGGTTCGGGTCATGGGGACGCGATGTGAGAATCTTTTTTAATTGTTCAATATTGGATCTATAGACCTTCAGGTCAGGACTTTCTGCAGAGGTAGGGGAAGCTAAAGTAGAGTTGCATGCTAGTAGAAGTAGAAAAGCAAAGCACGGTCTTTGGAGATTCAGGGTCATGATCCGATAAAAAGGAAATTAGCACTCAGCACCCTTTATATATCGGCAAACTTAAGTAAAAAATTAATATTCACCCTCTATTTTTTACTGTCCGTATAATCATTAATTCTATCCAGAAACCAATTTTAATGATTTATTTAGTTTTTTAAGCGTTTTGGTTCTTCTTTTAATATTCGAGTAAACTCCTCAGCATTTAGCCGGACTCGGTCAATAAGCTTGGCAGTCCGTTCCTTCTTTGGATGAATCTGTGAAATCACATTATCCATACTGCGGAGAATCGTAAAAATATCAGTGCCAATGGGGGTCAATTGTTTATGTAAGTCTTGAATATCAAGTTCGAGCTTAACTTTAATGTCATTTATATCTTGCGACATACGTTGTTCCAGCGAGATAATGTTTCTTTCTAAACTTCTCATATGGGCGCGTTGAAGCTTAGAGTCCGAATAAAGAAACCCTGCTAGCAAAACCACCAGACCTGTGTAGAAAAGAACTTTCAGCGAGGTATTTTCACTTTTTCGTTTCTGGACATGTCCTCTTATCGTTTCCAATTCGGTAGACAAATCGTTGATTGTTTGAGTCAACGATTGAACATTATCACCAGAAGATTCATTAATTTTTGACTCTTTACTTTCACCTGGCACTTCAGTATCTATACTTTTTGTCATAACGCTAATTCCCGGTTGAACGTTTACGGTATGGGATTTTGAGAACTTTTCTCTAAATCATTTCACCATTCCTATTAGTAAAATTCAATAACCTCCTGTTATCATCATAATATAAAGCTGAATGATACGCTCTCCTGAAAAATAAGCTGCAAGCGTTCCTCCTGCCAAAAAAGGTCCAAAAGGGACCTTGGTCAAAGTGCTGAGTTTTTTGCCCACAAGGCCAGCTAGCCCAAACACCGAACCCATAAAAGCACTTAGAAAAATAATTAAGATTACTTGCTGCCAGCCAAGCAAAGCACCAATAGCAGCGATGAACTTGATATCGCCTCCGCCCATTCCAACACTGCCACGCACCCGGTAATAAATCTCCGAGACGATTAAAAACGTACCTCCCCCTACAAGCAGACCGATCACAGAAGCTTTTAATCCAACCAGGTAACTCCCCGCTAAAACTCCAAACACAATACCTGGAAGGGTTATAATGTCAGGGATAATCTCGTATTTGATATCGACTACAGTGATAATTATCAGAGCCGGAACGACAATACAAAAAATCAAGAATTCCCATGATGCACTGAATTTAATAAACCCGAAAAGTATGAAAAATGCTGTTACTATTTCAATGATTGGGTAAAGGATAGTGATTGGAGCGGCACACTGACGACATTTTCCTTTAAGCAAAAGATAACTAAAAACAGGAATATTATCCCACATAATGATCTGAGTGTTGCATGAAGGACAGCGAGAACGAGGTAATATGACTGACTCATTTTTTGGAAGCCGGTAAATACACACATTAGCGAAACTTCCAAGTATCATGCCAAGAAACAAAACAGCTACAACTTGAAGTGAAAAAGGAACAGTAATTAATATATTCATTCCTGATTAATCCTTAATGCGGGGGGATGTAGTTTTCTGGTATTGTTTGTCAGTTAGCGAAAAAGAATGGCCAAAGTCTTTATTTGGTATATTGGGGACTAGCTGTGTTACGACTCGGTAGGTAATGTCGGCGGCAAAACCTTTTCGTTCGAGAAACCTCGCCAATCGGCCACGTGTTTTTTTAATATCCTTTGATAAAAGAGACTGAAGCTTTTTTTTTGCGCAGGACATTGCGATTTTTCGTTCATCGTACTCTTCATAAAGAGAATTTAGTGTTCCGCGTATAATCTGATTTTCAAAGCCTTTATCTTTGAGCTCGCGTTCTAGGCGCAGTTTACCCACCTTTTTATTCTCGATACGGGACCTTCCGAATTGAAGAGCAAACTGTGGATCATTGATATAACTGTTGTCTTTCAGAAAGGTAAGCGTTTTATTTACTACATCTTCCGAGCACCCCTTACTCTTCAAGTAACGGGTAATTTCGTTTCCGCTTCGATCTTTATAGGCAAGGTATCGAATCGCACACTTGCGAGCTTTTTTTGATTCTTCTTTGCAAGGCATGAAGTGTCGTTATGTCAGGGAGAAGCGATTCCTTTTTTTTCTTTTTTATTGGAGGTTCTTTTTTCTTCTTTCGCCTGAGTCTCTTTTCCGTTGTTTGGTTCCTGGGTTAGCCCAAGCTTTTCTCGCAGTTTGCTCTCAATTTCAATATATATTTCAGGGTTTTCTGTAAGAAATGTTCTTGAGTTGGTTCGGCCTTGCCCAATTCGAGTGTCGTTATACGAAAACCATGTACCACTCTTGGATATCAGTCCATGGGTAACAGCGAGATCAAGTAAGTCTCCTATTTTGGAAATACCCTGTCCGTATAATATATCAAACTCGCAATCCCTGAATGGGGGTGCAACCTTATTTTTAACGACTTTGACTCTTGTTCGATTACCAACCACGCTATCGCCATCTTTAATAGCAGCTATTCGTCGGATGTCTAGCCGGACCGAAGAATAAAACTTGAGCGCATTTCCACCTGTCGTTGTTTCGGGGTTACCAAACATAACACCTATTTTCATACGAATTTGATTAATGAAGATAAGACATGCCTTCGATTTGTTGACGACTCCTGCAAGTTTTCTCATGGCTTGGGACATGAGTCTTGCTTGCAAACCCATATGCGAATCGCCCATATCACCATCGAGTTCCGCTTTGGGGACCAGGGCTGCCACAGAGTCAACTACAATTACGTCCACTGCTCCACTGCGAATCAGAACCTCCGCAATTTCCAGTGTTTGCTCTCCAGTATCTGGTTGCGAGAGCAAAAGATCATCTAGGTTTACACCAAGCTTTTGGGCGTACTGAGGATCGAGCGCATGTTCTGCATCAAGGAACGCTGCCACGCCGCCAGCTTTTTGTGCCTCGGCAATGATATGGAGTGTGAGGCTAGTTTTTCCCGAAGCTTCTGGACCGTATATCTCAACGATACGGCTACGGGGTACACCACCGACGCCCAATGCAGAATCGAGTGAAATCGATCCTGTTGAAATAACGGAAATTCCTTTCAAGGCACCCGCTTTTCCTAGCTTCATGATCGATCCTTTTCCAAACTGCTTTTCTATTTGAGTGAACGCTAATTCCAGCGCTTTCCCTCTATCATCCGACGTCATTGTTCCTCCTTATGTTTGTAATGACAGGTTTAAGCTTTTAAGATATATCTGAGGCGCCTATGCTTTTTGCCCTAAGGGGTATTCCCCCAAGACCGTATAAACAGGCCCTTTGGGTGTTAAATCACTCCGGAGTAATAGTACGGAACTGACTTGAAAATACTTCTGGTTAATTGACGTAATAAAACCCTTTCCCTGTTTTAATTCTTCAAGGCTTTCCCTGGCTTTAGCTTTTGCATGTTTTATGCGGGCCAGGGTAAGATGCGGATTAAATTCTTTTTTTTCCTTCAGAAACCCTATTTCTCCCATCTTTATATCGATTTCATTTTGTAAAATTTTCAGGCGATTAAAAATATCTTTCAAGTTAATCCATAAAACGCGGGGTTTTTTGAAGTTTGGGAATATATCTACCTCGCCTAAGGCCAACTTAAAAACAGGAAAAAACTCAACAACTTCGGAAACACTTTCCCTGATTTCGGCGACCCGCTCCGACGGAGTGTTTCCCAAAAACTTTAAAGTTAAATGAATGTTTCCTGATCGTACCCAAGAAGCATTTAAACCTAGAGTTTTAAACCGGTTTTGTATCGAAACGACGGTTTCTCTTGCATGGGGCGGAATATCAATTGCGAGAAATAGCCTTAGAGCAGGCATAGTGTATCAAGGCCCTAGAAACAATGTCAAACGTTATCCCAAATGCTCCGAAAAGGGCGCGCGTAGTAAGGTAAAAGTAACAAGACTTTTGTTTATAGGGGGAGTGATGCTAAATGGCAAGAAGTTTATCGGCTTGAGTTCAGGTAATGCTATCAGCAAGGAATAAATCTTTACAGGTATATTAAAATAATTATAGAATTGGAATTTGCTTTATTTCTAGAGATTATATCATTAAGGGGTCCGTTGACCTATGATGCTACCCGTTATTCCTCAAGCCTCTGGCCCTGTTTTTACAGAGGACAGACGGGTCAACCTCTACTATTTAAATGAATTATATGCAGATGTTGCCCGATGCGTTTCCCTCCAATTGAAAGTAAACCACCAGCTTGAAATTTCCATTACCTCGGGTGTTTGGGGAGGTACTTATCTTATAGCAGATGAGGAAGGAAAATCAAAACGTAGGATTTGGAGACTTTACTGCATTGTTAACCTGCCACAGGATAGCCCTCTCGACCAGCGCGAAAATATGGAGCACCTGGTGGGTTACTACTATACTTCTATGATCGACGCATTTCGTCCTTACGGGCTAAAACTTGATCTCAATATGTGGGGAGGCCGCTTGCCTTATAGTAATCGCAAGAAACCTAGTCTTACAATGCATATGGTCGATTCCTCAGGGATGGTAAGTTGGTTAAGGGGGTTCTTTATATGGAATTTGGTTCCATGGGAAGAGTCAATTATTCACGATACCATTAGAAATGTTAAGGAGTTTAGGGAGAATTTTAATATTAAGAAAAAACCCATTATGAAACGAGATCCAAAAGAGATCAAATACTTGTTGCAGGATGTAATTATTACTTACAGAACTTTAGAGAAAGCTTTTTCATCTGACTTTCTGGGACATACTCAGCCTATTATTGATGAAATGATAGATCATTTTCTTAATGGCCTATTCGATCCAGTTTTGATTCGAGAATTATTTTTTAAGGTAAGAGAAAACAAGTTAATTATAGGGTTCGAAGAATCTCTACAGGAATATTATTCAAAAGATGGCTTGAGTGTGAGGCAGGTAGAGGGTTGGTCGGCCGAGAAGATTAATTACGTTCCTGAAGAACTGAAAGAAAAGGTGATTCCCCCTATCAAAGGCTTGTTCGCTTCATTCAAGTCGAATTTGGATAGAAAAAATAATGTATTATAGTTTAGAATAAGTCAGCCGTTTAATAAGGTTTTTGGGGAACAGTTTGATGGTAGAATTTAGTTAATTTTTATATATTTATTATTTATGGTGCATATTTCATTTAATTTGATGTATTAGTTGCCCATATAAGAATCAAGAAGGGCCTCCTATTAACCGATGTGTTTTGTATTGGTTTTAAAAAACTATTAAATGGAATAATCACGTTGTGAAGTTTTTTTGTCGGGCAATATTCGTATTTTTTCTAGTGCCTTCTCCTGGATGGAGTTTGGAAGAAAAAAATATTTCTCTAGAGTTCTCGGGGCCGGTCACTTCTAAAGCAAAACACGCGATCACAGAGGTTGTCTCACAAACAGAAGTTGGTTTTGTGGCTGATAGCGTTCTTTCTGAAGATACAAAACTGGATGCTTTTTTTGAATCTAAGAATAGGGTGCAAGGGAAAAGGGGCGAAAGCGTATCAGTAATAAAGGGAACCGAATTGAAACCGATATTGGATTCTATTTATGAGAAGCACAAGACCTACTTTTCAATAAATCGTTATGAAAGGGTTGTTAAACCACCTTCAGATGATAACCAAGCTCAGTTACAAATAGAATTGACTCGCGATATTAAGCCAACTATACGTGTGATTGATAAACCTCTGGTTCTTGGTGGTGATGGGTTCGGCGCAGGGCTTAAAGGGGATGAATATAAGCTCCACTTCACGTTTAATAGTCATATAAAGGTTCCATCTATTTATCAGGTTGAAAAGGAAGACTTAGGCTATTTAGACCCTGATTTTGAAAAAGCTCAGAGTGAAAAATTTCTAATTTTTCACCGTAGTAGTTTAAATTTTGCGCGACAAGCTAACATTATTGAAGAATTCAAGTTTGAACAACCCTTGGAGCAAAAGGTGGCTTATATAAAAGTTGAGGCGGTTCCGAGCTCTTGGATTTTTCTCGACTCCCATGTTAAGGATTTTCAAAATAAAGAAACGAGTATTCGTCTGATTCCAGCCAAAAAGCGCCTGGATTTAATATACGACAATCCGGCTATTCTGCGATACGATTATCAGATACTTAATTCGGGTGGTTCCTAAGTTTAATCGCGAAAATAATGTTTAAATAATCAAAATAACTGTTGTTACAGCTTAAGGGATGTTTTTTGTGGTAAGAGGTGTTTTTTGCGTCGGAGCTGTTGGAGCAGATGCGGGCTCCTTATTAGAATATTTGAAATCCTGGTACCAATAAAAAACAATCCAGACACCAATAACGAAGGCTATTAATAATATCTTTCGAAAGATACCGATTGAAGGCCCCTTATTTTGTGGCATAGCCCTTGTTGTCTCTTCCTACCGAATAGATTTTATGTTTTTCCTTATTTGCATGGTAGTGTCATTGTTAGACGAAATGATTAACAAGTCAACTGATGTCTTTTTGGGTCAGTAAGACCTGGCACAACGAAACCCGAAACTATTGTTTTTTACCTCAGGAGTGAAGAAACTTCGATTGAAGGTGGGGGCACTCAAACCGCACCCATAGGATAAGCAGTCGAACCAAGACCCACCCTTTAATACTCGTTTGTCTTTACCGTACTCCCCGCGTGTTATGGTATTTCCAGGGTGAGGGAGATAAAAACTATCGACCCACTCCCAGACGTTTCCGGACATGTCATATAGCCCATAGGGGCTTCGGCCATTAGGATAAGAGCCAACTGGTTCCGTGCCCCTAGAACCTTTATAGGGGTGGTTTGATCTATCTATTGTCCACACGTTACCCCATGGATAAATGTTTCCATCACTCCCGCGGGCGGCTTTTTCCCATTCCTGCTCTTGAGGTAGCCGTTTGCCGCGCCATTTGCAATACTCATCCGCATCATACCAGTTTACATAAATAACTGGATGGTTTTCCTTGCCTCTTGGAACTACACCGTCTAGCCAATGGTAAGGCATTTCACGTTTTGTAGCTGAGGTGAACTTTTTATAATCAGCATTAGTCACTTCATACAGATCAATGAAAAAATCATCCGCTGACTCGATATATTCTGGTGCCTCATCATCCCATCTTTGGTTTGAACCCATTATGAATTCACCAGCAGGGATTAACACCATGGAACCTATTTCCATTTCAGCTTTGTTTTTTAAACGTTTATCACTGGTGGTAGGAGCTAGAGTGTGGTGAACTGGCTGTTTTTTGTTTGTAAGCGATGTAAGCTTAAAATCAGGCTTTACTACTAGGCTGGAAGTTTCTGAAAGAAAAATCTTGTTATACGATGAAAATGGGGAAACAGGAGATTTATCAGCTCCAACATGGCAATTTTGGCATTCAGGGCGGGTTGTTCGATGTTTTTTTGCTAAGGTTATATTTTTAACTTTGTGACAGGCAGTATCACATTTTAATATATGAGGGTACTCCTTTATAATTCCTCGAATATTTGGGAGTACATCATGGGCCGATAGTGGCAAGGGGCTTCCCAAAAGTAAAACTACCAATATGAGCGATTTTGAATTATGGATAAAGTGTTGGCTCACAATGTTCACTTTATGAATGGGCTATATTGAGAGGGGAAGCTAGGACAACTAATTGATCGGTGGATTTTATCAAGCTGCAGAGGACAGAGTCAAAGTAAAAGTCGTCTTTTTGCGCCCCTGAAAATTATTTTTGTGAGAGTACCTATGGATGAATGGCGAGTGATTGAGGATATTCCTAGAGATGGCACAGCGAATATGGCTATTGATAGGGCAATTTTGGCCGCTTGTGAATCGAGTGAAGTCCTGCCAACTTTGCGACTATACAGTTGGGAACGGCCTACGCTGACAGTGGGATACGCTCAGAATATCGATAGGGAAATTGATTTTGAAAAATGTCTAGAACAGGGTATTCAGGTGGTACGAAGACCCACAGGAGGAAGAGCCTTATTGCATCATCATGAAGTAACTTATAGCTTTACAGCACCTATTCCGCATCCTAAATTTCCACCTTCCTTATATGGAGTATACAAAGTTATTTCGCAGGCTTTAATTGAAGGCCTTGTTGAGGTCGGTGTCAAGGATGCTGTTTTAGCAAGTTCGAAAAAGGCTAAAAAAGACTACCTTTCTTTTCACTCTCCCTCATGTTTATCTAGTATCAATCACTGGGAAATCGAGGTGCGGGGGGCTAAGCTAGTAGGCAGTGCACAGCGGCGAACAAAGAATGCATTTCTTCAACAGGGTTCAATACTAATAGATTGCGACAGAAAACTTTTAAACTCTTTATTCAAATATAAAGCTAATGGCTCTCGTTTAAGGTCAATGAATAATCTGAATAACAAGTTTATTACCTTATCTGAATGTCTTGAGAAAGATGTAAGTTGTGAGGAAGTTTCAAAAGCATTGAGAAAAGGATTTTCCCGTACCTTATTTGGAAGATGGATTCGAGGTAGTTTAAGTTCCTCTGAATTAGTTAGATGTGCAGACTATGTCGACTCGAAAGAAATTCCAACTATTTTGTCATGATTCCAGCCAATATTATAACGTTGTTTAAAGAATCAAAATTGATATATCTGAAGTTTTTATCTAGGGCATTCTTTCCTTTGATGAGCTGGAAGTTGAGATTTCTCAACCCGACTTATTGGTTTTCCCCTCTAACCAGAGTATGTCTTCTTGTTTTGATAATAATTATTTTGGTTAGCTGTTCTCAAAAACGTGGAGTTGCAAAAAACTCAAACCAACAATTTTATCAAGATGTAACTCTCGGTTACCTTCCTGCTGGTAAGATTTCTTTTCAGGGGGTCACTTTTGCAAGAGCGGACCGAAATCCGGGACTAGACCTAATTGGATTTATTTCTGAACCAAACAAAGGAGCTACGATTAAAATTTTTTTTAATGAGGGAAAGAATGGAATTGGCCGAAGTGCAGGCGCCACGAGAATTCAGCGCGTGGATGAGAGTATTAACTTCCTGACCGTAGGAGATATTAATGGTAATAGTATGGATGATTTGATATTGGTTACGTCTTTTAACGAAGAGAGGCCATTAAAAATTTTATTGAACAACGGGAAGGGTTATTTTTTTTCTAAGCCTGGGGTGAAATCACCATTAATTTATCGAGCTATGGAGCGTGTAGATCCTGTCGACCTTGATCAGGACGGAGATGTCGACTTGATATTTACTGGGCGCAAGGTATTACATACAAAAGGAGAGCGCCATACGCGACAAGGTCAGGTATTGATTAATAATGGCGCAGGACAATTTGAAGATATGACCACCCTTTTATGGCCAGAGTTGCCTCCAGGGATTGTTGGCTCCAGTATTGCGGACTACGACAAGGATGGGCTACCTGATGTGTTTTTAGTTTATGGTGACGGACAGAATAGACTATTGATGAATAATGGGGTGGGGCAGTTTGTTGATAAGACTGATTGGCTTCTACCAAGAGTTTTAGATCAGAGTACTCATGCGGATTGGGCTGACTTTGATTTGGATGGAGATAACGATTTGCTTGTTACCAATAAAACAATCAAAAAACGTTATCAGGGCCACTCTAGTGAGACCTGCTATTTTCTAGAGAATGATGGTTATGGTCGATTCCGTAAAAGATCAGGCGAAAAACTTCCTCCTTCTCCAGCGTTTCGTGTTTATCTTTTGGATGCCAACGGAACAGGAATTCCAGACATAATTATTCTTAATGACAATGGACCGTACTATATGGTCGGACAAGGAAAATGGAATTTTAGTGTTGAAACTAAAAAACGACTTCCAAAAACAAGCCCTATGAGAGAATTAAAATTTGGCGATATCAATGGGGATGGGTTCCTTGACTTGGTAGGGATTGTTTCAAAAAACGATAGTCCTAAGCTATGGTTAAACAGGGTGGAATAGTGTTGTTACCTTGAGGCTTTTACAAGGTTGATTGCTAATCAAGTGTGGAGATTCCAAGGTAGTTTTTATTTTGATGAAACTATTTGGTTATTTTGAATAGTAGTAAAGATTTTGATGCAAGTTTTTGACCTTGATGTCTTTGTGCAATTAGCCCTGCATGGTATTTGAAAATATTAGGGATATCTTCGAAGTTTCTCTTTTTATAATGAAAGGTGTTATGTCTTATTTTAAAAAACTCACATTTTTAAAAGTTTTAACTACTGTCGCTTGGGCCGATGGTGAAGTGACCCAATCTGAATTGAACGTTCTTAAATCTTTTTACAAAAAGTTTAATTTGGATAAAGACGAGCTTATAGAATTAAAGCATTATCTTGCTGCTCCAGTTTCAAAAGAAGAGCAAGCAGATTTATACGACCAGTTGATTAGCGAACTGGGTTCCTCAAGAGAGAAAGAGGAAATTTTAGGTGCTTTGGAAGCTATGGAGCGAGCGACAAAACGAATAGGGGTTGAAGAAAAAGAACTAGTGAATCAGTTTCGCAAGCTACTTCAGAGATCTTCTGTCACTAAAAGGTCACTCGGGAAAATTCGTAACCTACTTGGAAAAACTATTTTTACAAATGTGCGTGATAAAAACCCAGATTTGGAGAAATATTTTAAGCGAAAGGTTCTTAAAAAAATAGAGTTAAAGACAGTAAAGCAGGGAATTAAAATGAACCTATCTGATGATAAGTTGTATTTTATTTGTCTTTTTGGCGCACTAATGGCAACGATTGCAAATATTGATGGACATTTTGATGATTCGGAAAAAAAGGCTCTAAAAAAGGCTTTATCTGGTCAATTTGATTTTAAAGGCCAGGAGTTCAAGATTTTGTTTGAGATCATCTCGGAACTGGTTAACCAAGGGGTCGACTTTCATGAGGTGACAACTGAACTAAATAACTTAATGACCTATAACGAAAAAGTGAATATGACCGATTGCATGCTGGCGGTAGGCGCAGCCGACGGGGAACTTTCTCATTATGAAACTGAAGAAATTAGGCGTATTACTAAAGCTATGCGAATTCCCCACAAAGTATTTATCGAGTCTAAAATGAAAATTCTTTCCCGCTTGCGATGAGCCTTAAAATAAAAAACGGTTCTTTTAAGATTGAAACGGCTGGGTTTGGCGATATTTTAGATATTACCAGGCAAGTTGAAATAGAGTTGTTAGAGTCTAGTCTTGTGGATGGAAACGCTACAGTGTTTGTATCAGGATCAACGGCGGGAATAACTACCATTGAATATGAGCCGGGTGCCGTGGACGACCTTAAAAAGGCTATCGAGAGACAGGCGCCCGCTGATATCCATTATGCCCATGATGCCAGATGGGGGGATGGTAACGGGTTTTCTCATGTGCGAGCAGCATTGATGGGCGCTTCTCTTACCGTTCCTTTTTTAGCTGGCAAGATACAATTAGGTATATGGCAACAGATTATTCTATGCGATTTTGATAATAGGGCTCGTACAAGAAGTATTCTGATTCAAATGATAGGAGTTTCTTAAATGGGCCAGAAAAAAAAATTCATTGGAGTTTTATTTGAGTGTTGCAATGTTTACTGGCGTATTTATATTAATAAGGAAAAAAATGCTTATGAAGGTTCATGCCCTAAATGCAATGGTGAGATAAAGATAATGATTGGGCCTGATGGTACCGACACCCGGTTTTTTTCGGCGCGATGAATTTTTGCCTTCTTTGATTTTGAGATTTCCTCTTGGCTGTTGTTATCGAAAATATCGTCTTTTTTAGTAGGATGTTAAGTTGTGAAATTGATTCTGCAGCGTGTGGTCAATGCTTCTGTCTTTGTCGATGATGATGAAGTATCTAGTATTAGCAAAGGTATCCTGGTTTTCTTTTGTGCTGAAAAAGGGGATGGTGAGAGTAAAGTTGATTTTCTTACGGAGAAAACTTTGAACTTAAGAATTTTTTCTGACGATAGAGGTAAAATGAACTTTTCATGCCTTGATGTCGGGGGTGACATTCTGGTCGTTTCTCAGTTTACTCTTGCAGGAGATTGTTCGCATGGTAGACGTCCAGGGTTTGATCAAGCAGCCGACCCTGCTACAGCTCGGAGCCTATATGAATATTATATTAAATTGTTAAACCGATCTGGTCTTAATATCGGTTCAGGGAAATTCGGGAGGGATATGAAGATAAAATTGATTAACGATGGCCCGTCTACTTTTCTGCTGGAGCGTTGATCACTTTGCAGCTATTTCACCTCGGCACTTTCTTTGGGCCATCTAGGAGGTCGGCGTTATGGGAGTTTTCTGTAAGTCGTGTTAGAAGGGAATCGACTCTAGCGCAATATGCATAAGGCCAGAAGGGAAGATTCCAATCAGTATAATGGCGATAGAACTTGCAACTACAATGCTTCCCATACCTCTATGGACAACCACTTTTTCGTTATCCTCGGCATCATGAAAATACATCATCACAATAACTCTAAGATAAAAATAAACTGAAATCACGGTGGCAATGACTGCCATTATGGTAATGAGTACATATCCTTCTTTGATGGCGGCCATAAAGACATAAAATTTACCGAAGAATCCAGCAGTTGGTGGAAATCCAGCGAGAGATGCCATGAACAGGCTCATTGCTGCAGCTAAAAGGGGGTGGTTTTTGGCCAGTCCTTTGAATCTGGTAATAGAATTACCTTCTTTCCCCTCTCCCTCCATGATAAAAACAACTGCAAATCCTCCGATATTCATGAATAAGTAAACATTTAGGTAGAATAGAATGCTTGCCACACCAGCTTCGCTATTAGCGACGATACCTATTAATAAATATCCAGCATGGGCAATGCCTGAGTAGGCCAACATTCGCTTTACATTATTCTGGAAAATAGCTGCGATATTGCCCACAAGCATTGTGAGAACCGACGTACCAAAAAGAAAGGGCATCCATATGTCATTTAATTCTGGAAATGCGGTAAAAAACATTCTTGCGATTAATGCAAAAGCAGCAGCTTTTGTAGCAACCGACATAAACCCCGTGATGGGGGTCGGTGCTCCTTGGTAGACATCAGGTGTCCATGAATGAAATGGAACCAACGAGACCTTGAATGCAAGGCCAGAAAACAACATTCCTATTCCGATATATACGAGCGTGTTTCGGCTATAAGGGTTTATGCATTCGCCATTTTCATCACAGTGTAAGAGTTGACCAATAAAGCGAATTTCTGTGGTACCAGTGCCAGCATAAATAAGGGCCATTCCGTAAACTAGAATAGCAGAAGCAAATGCCCCAGTTAGCAGGTATTTGACCGTCGATTCCTGGGAGGCAAGAGTTGTCCAACTTAGTTCGGGGGCATTAGAAGGGTGTTCTTTTCCTGTTCCGTGTTTAGCTGAAAAACCACAGAGGATATAGAGGGAGATGGAAAATATTTCGAGTGAGATGAATGCAGTGATTAGATTCCCAGATTTTGCGAGAAACATCATTCCAACAACTGCCATAAGTACGAGAAAAAAATATTCAGATTTGTTTTCGTGGTCAGGTTGAGGATATCTTACCGAACCTAGAACTGCATACATCGCCATGAATAAGAAAATAATGTTGAATCCCTGCCCAAACTTGTCGTTAATTAACGATTTACTAAACATGTCTGGTGATACGCCGCTTTCTGCTGTTGGGGCATTATCCCATAGTGCAAACGAGAAGAAGAGCGCAATAACAATACCCACCATTGCCGCCTTGGACAAATACTCGTTGGTGTTAAAGTTTTTCTTTAGTCCAACAAGCAGAAGGAAAAAAGCTGTAAATAAGATTGTAAGCTCAGGACTCAAAGCTGTCCAAAGCATGTCCTCGTAATTGATTTTAAATTCCATTAATTGTGACTCAAGATGAGGGTAGTTTAGGCAAAACGCATTCTAATGAATTTTCCTGTATCAAAGGGCTTTTTAAAGTATTTCACCATTTTTTTCAAGTTAATGTTTTTAGGGCCTTTTATTTGGAGTAACTATAACCTATATACCTTTTTAGACTTTGGAATTACGCTTTCCCTAGTCGTTTTGGCTAACCAAGTATTTTTAGAACCTTTGTGGTTTGGAGCTATGTCTAAACTGGCCTTTGGAAAAATATTTACACTGAAAAATTAAAGCCAATATTTGTACAAAATTGGAGGGATTAAATGCCCTTTTCACCTTCTTTATATTTATCTTGGGGGGCTAAGGGGCAACTGCATGTGGGTATAAGATTAAGGAAGCCGGATGACTTTAAGCGATTAGTTATTTTGGGGTTATTTTTTTTAAGATGATAGGGTTCCCGGTTTGGTTAGATTTTTTTAGAGTAGAAAAACTATAGTTATTATTGAAATAATCTTTAGCCGCCCTATACTCGTCTTTAATTCGATAAAACTTATCCTCTACAAGGTATGCTTCCCGCCATTCAGGTTGTTTAAGCCTAGCAAATGGATAGACTCCAGATTTAAAATTCTTCTTCTCTTTTAACGCAAACCAACTCATAGCGTTTCCAACTACGGGCAAACCATCGTTTGGGACAATATCTTTAATCTCTTTAAAATATGCATTTCTATCCCAAGTATGATTTAAATAATACACCGCGGAAAATTGGGGGACCATTAGGCATATAAACATGAGTAAAAGAAGGTTGAGTTTTCGAATGGCTTGAAATGAAGTTACCATGAGCACAATAAATGCGGGCAAAATAATTTCGGCATAGGTAAAAATAGGACGTAAAAAACTCAAAAAAATAAGTAATAAAACCCAGATAAGAACAAATAGCCGATTTTTGTAAACACGATTACTTATATAAAGATATAGAGCGATTGCGAAAATAATCAGTTCGGGCACGTGCCGAAAATATTTTGTTGTGAAAAAATATAACCCAAGAATGCCAAGTTTAGTATCGTAATGCTCACCGACGCCTTGAATAGAGTTTAAGTACAGAAATTGAAATAAGTTGGCCAATGATAAGGGATGAAGGTAAAAATAATATACCAGCCCAGCAGTACAGCCTATTAAGAAGGATATGATTTCCTTTTTAATACTTTTTATTTGACATAAGAAATCTAACTTATTGATATGGGGATAACGCGAGTAGAAAACTCCCACGAGATAGGCAAGGTTTAATACTGCTATAGGATGTGTTTCTATAGCTATTGACGAAATTAGGCCAGCTAGAAAATATCTTTTTTGTAGGAGAAGAAGCAGTGCGGCAGATTGGAAGAATAGTATCAGAGACTCATATCTTAGGCTGGTGGCTGCGGCAAACGAAAACTCCATATAAAAAAACAGAAGTAGGAAGGCAGTCTTTTCGTTTGGCTTGAAATCTAGTTTCCCAAGTGCTAGGAACCATAGCCAACCCGAACCAGCCATAAGTAGTGCAGAGAGAAACTGGGCTTTTCCATAGTCCCAACCAATGTTATTTAGAATATATCCATAAAAAAGAGCTCCTGTTTTTCTAAAAAAAAGAAGTCCTTCTGTGGTTCCCCCGTTAAATGTGCTATCAAGAATTTCTCCAAACTTGAAATAATTATAAGCGAACGCCAAAAACCACGGATCGTCTACATTATGCGGCCTATAAATATCATATAAAAAAATGTAATTACAGAGAATGTTAATGATTATTACAGAATAAAGAATTCTTTGAGTTTTTGGACTATTCAGGTTTGTCATAGAGTAGAAAGTGGATTAAGGAGAGTTGAAGTTCAATGCTTTTGTGACGCATTCAAATATGACTTCTCCTGCTTTCTGCGCCCCTCTAATATTAAAATGAATATCGTCCCAGAGGTATTCTAAGGTGGGGGGGATCCCACCAGCAACATCGCAAGGAATAAGGTTATTGTCCAGAGCATACGATAGGGTGAAGTTGTTATACATGTTGGCTATATAGATCATTGAACCAAAACTTAAAGTATAATCTTCGTTGTGTGGAGTAACCCAGAACTTTGATTTTATTTCATCCGTAGCATTTTCTTTATATGCAGTAGGTTGATTTGCGAATATACATACTAGCGTGTTTTTTTTGCAAACCTCTCCGATTCTTGAAACAAAATGACGATATTCGGAGGATACTTGGTGCGGTTGAAAAATCCTTTTATCAGCACGATTTAGAGAGTTCATGGAAGTAGTTATGCTTCCCCCTGCAAATTTTTGGTAAAGGGTGTTTTCTTTGGGAGCGTCCCTTTTTTTAAGTTTCTTTTTTACGGTTTTGATTATTTCTGCAATAAGCGTATTGTCGAATCGCGTAGCAGTCCTTAAGGCAGACAGATTTTCGTTTATATTAGTCGTAAGATGGATGCCCATTTTGTTTGCTAATTTATGTAAATAGCTTTTTGGCCTCTGTGATGACTTTATGTGATGTCCCCAGTCATTACCTCCCATAAGAAAAATCACGATATCTGGCTCGTATTTTAATATTTGTAAAAACGTTGCTAGGTGGTTTCGGGAACTCGATGCAGACTTTCCAGTATTGATTACTTCGGCTTGTTTTGAGGTTATTACTGAGTTTAGTTTTTCCTGAATTAAGTGGGGCCAGTTTACCTGATCGCCAAGTAGCATGCCTTCTACGGTTGACGAACCTATGGCAAATATTCTTATTGTACCCGGTGGCTTGTTTTTATAATCAATTTTTCTTGTTACGCGAAACCCTTTTTTGTCAGTATTATATGTTTGGTCGCCTGCAATACCTGCGATTACGCCCTCTTTTACATTAATTGTTTTATGAAAGTTGGGCTTTAGGGTAACGTAGTCTTTCAGAGCTATTTGATCTAGGAGGAAAGGGCTGGCCAAGGACTGACATAGAATGCATGCGCCAAATAAAAAACCTATTTGTTTTACTTTTGTAGAATTGGACAAGTAACATGTTAGTGGGATTGAATAAAGAATCATCCCTCGCCAAATCCACTTTTGGTGCCCCTCCCAGGGGACCGTTATCAAACCTACGAAAATAAAAACTAAGGGAACGGTGAGTTGTTTTAGTTTGGTCATGAATGCCGATAAGGTATATGTGGTAAGCGGTAGTTGTTTTTTTTTAAGCTATACCCTGGGTTATGTGTTTGATCTTTTTTTGTCACCTTGAGATATAACTGTTAACTATCCGATAAATACATTTAAAAAATAGCGTATACAAATGGATCGACGGCAGTTCCTTGAGTGAGGAGCAGCAAAATTCCAAATAAAATTATGGTCAAAATGACAGGGATAAATAGCAGTTTTTTATATTTTTTTAGAAAATTCAATATACGGTACACTAGCTTTGTTTGTTACGGTAAAGTAATTATTAAAGGCTAAATGCCTAAGTAAACACCAGCACAAGATAATATGTATTAGGAAAGAAAGTTAATGCCAAAAAAACAGATTTATCTGATGTGAAATTTTATGAGTATTGACATAGTAGTATTTTAGATGTTCACAAATATAATTTCAATCAGCCTACCATTTTAAAAAGATATTTCAATTAAAGTGAGATTTTATAAATTAAATAATTAGTGGGCATGATTTCAGTTTAGGTTTGAAATATTTTCAGGGCATGACTAGAATAAGGTTTGGGAAACTGGAGTATAGGTGAGTTTTAAAGTGATAAAATCTTTTATTAATGTTCTCTTTTGTATCACCATCCTACCGCATGAGTCATTTTTTTACTCACCTTCTTTTAGAACCTTCACACTAATTAACAAATGATTCATAAGTTGCAGGGTCTTTTTGTGAGTACCCTTGTTTTATCTGCTGGTATCTTTTTTTGTTTTATAGGTTCTGAAGTCTTCGTCCGGTATGTAGTTGACGATGGCATGGACTACAATCTAGAAATGTGGAAATATGCTCGTAAGCTGAAACGCGCCTCAGAAGATCCCGTTCAAGGACATAAGCACATTCCAAATCGCTCAGCCCATTTGATGGGAGTGGATATTGCTATCAACTCTCACGGCCATAGGAATAAGGAGATCGCCATGAATAAGCCCCCCGGAATTACCAGGGTGGCTATGTTGGGCGACTCATTAACTTTTGGCTGGGGTGTTCCTTCAAAGGACACGGTTTCAGCAAGACTGGAGGTTCTTTTAAATAAAAATAAGAGTGGAAAACGGTTTGAAGTTATTAACGCAGGCATAGGAAATACTAACACTGAAATGCAGGTAGTTCGCTTTCTGGCCGATGAAGTTAACTTTTCTCCCGATATTGTTGTTTTGAATTATTTTATAAACGATGCCGAGCCTATACCTCGCCCCAATAAAAATATTCTAATGCAATATTCAGCCTCTTATGTTTTTTTTTCATTACGCATAGCAAGTATTGGTCGGATGTTTTTTGGAGGGAAGCAATGGCGCCAGTATTACCTTGATCTTTACAAGGAAGAATATGAAGGTTGGAAAAGGATGCGATTTTTTTTTAAAAAACTTTCCGAATACTGCCGCCAAAAAAATATTAAGTTGGTGCTAGTAAACTATCCAGAGCTTCATCAATTCCAGCCGTATTCTTTTACAGTAGTTACTCAAAAACTTAAAAATATGGCCGACGAAGAAGAGGTGCTATTCTTCGACCTTTTTCCTATATTGCAGGAACAAAAGGAAGAAAAACTTTGGGTTAGTCGGCAGGACCAACACCCTAATAGCTTTGCCTGCAGTTTGATTGCCCGGGCAATCAATGATTTCTTTGAAAAGCACTTCTACGTTAGCAAGCCAACCCTTAGTATAATTTCTGATGGACAATAATAACTTGTTTGTTCTGAGAGCTATAGATTTTATGCTTTTGGATAGACTTGGCCTGCTTCTAGCACGACCCACTTTTCTGAGGTGTCTCCTAGGATAAGATCGAGGCAGTCATTTAATTGGATGACTGATAGAGTATCACGCGGAAGGCTAAGCCGTACAAGTTCGTTTTGCCGCTTTCCTTTAAGAGAAACCGAATCTCTGGCAATTTTTTCTACTGAAAACACATCGTTAAGCGTATTTTGAATATTAGGTGGATTTTTGAGAATCCGTTCAGATTCATCGTCGAGTAGTTGGCTAAGTTTAAGGCACCGTTTTTGTTTTGCGCAAAGTTGCTTCATTAATTCGAGTATGTTCGTGTTGGTGAGCCCATGGGGTATTTTTTTTTTGTCTAGCCAATCAAAAAAAGAATATGTATCGAAGAGGACATGGTTGATTTCTGATTGATCAGTGACAGAATTAAATGGTAGATAAGCCACGACAAAATGGCTGAGATGTAATGGTTTAATATCATCTGGGCTTGCAGTTAATCGTGGAGCTCCTCCATATTCTTCGTTCCCGAGGTCACATTCTATTAGACTTGAATGGAAAAGAGATAAGTTTTTTCCCAACTCTGGGGTTCGGCATTCCTCATCAGGTTGGGATGCGTTCGCCGTGGCATATTCATTCATCAATTCATACAAGAACATAAAAACTCTCTCTATTATCTAGTCTCAGAAAAGCACTCTTTAAGAACTTTTAAGCAACTGTCAAACTCATTGCTTTGAATGTTTCCCATATTAGCGATTCTAAAAATTTTATTGCTGAATAGACCTTGTCCCGCATAAATCACGAATCCGTTTTCCTTCAGCCTGTCGTGAAGCCAGTCATAAGAAATACCGCTGGGAAGTTTTAGCGCGGTAAGGCAATTTGATCGTTGGCCTTCAGGAATAAGAAACTCAAGGCCAATTTCCTTAAATCCTCTACGCAACTTCTCGGCCGTTTTGCGATAATACCTGATTCGTCCAGGAACAGTTTCCTCCAACAACTCATCTAGGGCAGTATCTAAAGCGTAATGCGGTTGGATTGCTGGAGTAAATAGGGTATGTCCTTGCTCCTGGGCTACGTGATGTCCTACTAAATGAAAATAAACTGATCTAGCGGGAATATTTTTTATTCGGCAAAGGTCTTTTTTTTTGTGAAGAACAAAGGAAACGCCTGGTAGTCCATGGATACATTTATTAGCAGTTCCTACCGCAAATTCGATAGGGTATTGTTTAAAGTCGATAGCATCTCCTCCCAGACTACTGATACAGTCTAGGACTAACCGCTTATCATATTGTTTTGCTAGCGTTGCGATCTCTGGAAGTGGATTCAGCAAGCCAGTTGTTGTTTCATGATGCACCATGGCGATAACTTCAATCGAAGAATTATCTTTTAAAGTTTGCTCAACTTCTTCAAGATGTGGTGGCTTACCCCAGGTATAACTAAGAACATGCTTTTCCATTTGGTAAGCTTCCGCCATCTTACAGATGCGTTCACCATATACTCCATTTTGAATCACCAAAATCGAGCGGCCCGGGGTTAGACATGATGAGACAGCCATCTCTAAAGCAGCAGTTCCTGACCCAGTTATTAAGATAGCCGAGTATTCTTGTTCGACTCCAAATGCCAGTACCAGTTTTTTTCGGATTGACAGCATAAGGTTTGAAAACTCGGGCTCACGATGACAGAGATCCTCACGGAGTTGGGCATTGCGCACTTTGTCGGTCACATTGACGGGACCTGGATTCATTAATATAGTTCTTTTCACAGCGCATCCTGAATGCATAAAGGCGTAACTTTATGAAAAAGTAGTCTTCAGTCTAACCTACGGCAAGGTAAAGAGGCAAAAATTTTATAGTGTTTGCGGGAAAACGGTTTAGGTTGATGATTGAAAATATTTTGGGTCCCGTTTACACTCAATTCGATGCGAACCTTGTCAAATATGATTTTTATATCAACCCTAGTAATTTTGGCGATATTTTTGCCTGTTGCACACGCTGATTACTCTAATTTGTCTGTTCCACAAGTAGAATATAAAGGCGGGCGGTCCAATCCACATCCCACAGCTGTGGATAGTTTACTGAGTCAGGTCGCACGTAGAACGTCCATAGAGGTTAATCGTGAGCCGATTAGGATAAATTTATCCAATTTTAACCTCTATAAATACCCCTTCATTTATATGGCGGGCAATGAAAAGTTTAAATCGTTTTCTCAAAAAGAGCTGAATCGACTCAGAAATTATTTAAACTATGGTGGATTCCTCTTAATAGACGACAATTCTGCCAAAGCCGACTCAAAATTTGACATCTCGATACGGGAAATGATTAGCGCACTCTTCCCGCAGGTTCCTTTGCGAAAAATCTCTCGAGATCATTCAGTTTTCCGTTCATTTTATCTGATAAATCGAGTGGCTGGACGCACACAGATTAATCCTTTTCTGGAAGGGATCAATATAAAAGGACGGACGGTTCTTATTTACTCTGCCAACGACCTTGGTGGTGCTTGGGCGAGAGATAAACTAGGACAATGGACTCACGATACTGTTGGTGGAGGGAAACTACAAAGACAACTTACTATAAGGCTCGGAGTAAACATTATTATGTACGCGCTTACACTGGATTATAAAAAAGATATGGTGCATTTACCTGTTATCCTTGAACGATTGAGAAGATATCAGTTGCCATGAGCGATCTCATTAAGTGGTTCAGCTTGGACCCCAATCAGTTTAATGAGGTTACCCTGAATTTGGCGGCGAAGGACATTTCTCTAATATGGATACTTGCGTTGGTTTTTGTATTGCTGGCCTTGTGGTTTTGCTGGACTAGCCTCAATCAAATAGGATCACAACTTCTCAAGACATTCCTTATTAGTTTGCGCTTACTAGTTTTTTTATTGTTGGTATTCCTTGTTTTAAAACCCGAACTTGAGTTCAAAAAGAGTCGTATCCTTAAAAATAGCATTGCTATTTTGGTCGATGATACCAAAAGTATGTCGATCAAATCGTTCCCTTCGGAAAACCCTCGTATCGATTTTGTCCGCCAGACTCTCAAGAAAAACAGGGGCGAATTAGAGTCCCTGAAAAATAATTTTCAAGTGGATTATTACTTTGTGTCCGATCGTATAGAACCGGTAGTTTCAACAGAAATACAAGAGCGCTATTCCCCTGTAAAATCAATTACAGATATTGCGAGTGTGTTTTCTCAACTAAATAGACGGTATCAAGACAAATCTCTCCAAGGTGTCATGTTATTTTCAGATGGGGCGGACCTCACGATAGGATCGGAAGTGATTTCTCCTGAATTGCTGGCTTTGCTCGCGGAATGGGGAGGCCCTGTTTACACTTTTCAAGCGGGAAGTAATTATATGTTTAAAGACTTAGCCATCGAAGAGCTGGAATCGGCAGATTTTGGTTTTATCCATCAACCCGTACGTTTGACTGTTACCATAAATGCATCGAACATGGGCAATAGGAATATACCCCTTGTGCTTAAGAAAGGGGAAGCTATTCTTCTTTCTCGCATCGTGGAAGTGCGGGAAGGCCAAAACCACTATCTAGTAGAGCTCGAATTTACGCCCGGGACATTGGGTAAGCATATATATTCTCTTACCGTTCCTATTTTTGCGGGAGAGTCTGTCGCAATGAACAATAGGAGAGATTTTCAGGTAAAAGTCATCCGTGACCGTATCCGGGTTCTACATTTAAATGGACGTCCCGCATGGGACTCCCGGTTCTTGCGTGAAGTACTCGCTAACCACCCCAAAGTGGACTTATTGTCCTTTTTTATATTACGGACCATGGGCGACGATGTAGCCGCGCCCACTTCCGAATTAAGTCTCATTCCCTTTCCAACCAACTTATTGTTTAGTGAGTACCTAAACTCATTTGATCTTATTATATTTCAAAATTTTGGTTACGATCCGTTCATAGACAAAAGATATTTAAGTAATATAAAAGACTTCGTTAAAAACGGCGGCGCCTTTATGATGATTGGTGGCGAATTGTCGTTTCAGGGCGGCGGATATGACCGCACCGATATCGAAGAAATTCTGCCAGTGCAACTGGAAAAAACATTGCAACCCTTTGTCAACGAGTCGTTTTACTTGAAGCGTAAAAAAAACCTGTTTCGCCACCCCATACTCCAACTCGAAAAAGAATTAAAAGCTAATACCAAAGCCTGGCAGAATTTGCCAGAACTCAATGGTATCAATGCTGGACTTAAACCACGTAAAAACGCGCATGTTCTAGCATCATTCAAAAAAGGAGATCAAGACTATCCTGTATTGGTTGCTGGGCTTATGGATAAAGGAAGGAGCCTCGTGATGGCAACCGACTCCTCATGGAATTGGAACTTTCGACGAATAGGCGAGGGGGGCAGTGGACGTCACTATCATAAATTTTGGACCAATCTCATTGCATGGCTGATTGACGATCCGAAGACACGACTCCTGAAACTCGAAACAGATAAAGAAAGTTATGAAGAGGGAGAAGAGGTACTTCTGCGGGTGCGTGTTTTGCAGGAAGACTATAACCCATCTGTTGAGACCGAAGTCCGATTGACTATGAAGATGCGCTCGGGTGACGTTAAATTAAAGACCATTAGGACAAATGATAACGGAGAAGCATCATACCAATGGACCGTGATACAGGAGGGATTTTACAAGGTTAAGGCCGAGGCGGAAACTAATAGTCGGAAACAGGAGACAGAAATTGGATTCTCAGTTTTCAGCGAAACCGAAGAGTTTCGAAAGCCAGAGGTCAATGAAGCCATGCTTAAACGAATTGCCGAAGTCTCTGGTGGAAAATATGAAGTGCTGACAGAAAAGACTGACTTTTCAAAAATAAAATTTAACAACCCCAAAGTGGAAATTAAAACACACAGTAAAAGTATTTCTCTTTGGGATAACTGGTGGACTTACGGATTGATTCTGGGGTTTCTTTTTCTCGACTGGTTTATCCGGCGCAAATCAGGTCTTAGTTAAGAGAAAACCAATAAAGGTCTAGTCTGTTTTTCTTCCGAAGGCTGGTACGCAACAGGATATCAAAGATAGAAACCGAAGCTACCATACGGACAATCAAATCAAAATGTCGAGGAGGGGACCGCTCATAAATTCCTGAAACTTCCCAATTGTGAATGTTATAAAATTCCTGTAAGATCAACCTGTTATGGGTAGTTCTCAAGTGTCCTTCCAGACTACCATTTTTTTATCTTTCAACTCATTCATCAAATGGCTCAGCCAAGTGCAGGTGGTCTTTCATTAAAGATCTGGGTGCGTGACCGGATTTTATTCCTTGCTGTCGTCATATTTTTTGTTGGCGGGGCCGCTTATATAGGCGCTGGAAAATTTTTAGACCCACAGAACGAGTGGCTCCATCCGATAAAAGAGTTTGCGCTTTTAATGTCACTTGTTGGCGTTGTTTCTTTGGGCTACGAACTTTTTCTTCGCGAGATGACTTTTCGCGAATATAAAGACGCACTGGAAGAAATTGTTAATCCCGATGCCGTTCGTCTGGGCATCGAAGGCATCTATAAAAATAGATCCGAATTAGGACAGTCTATGTCCTTTGAAAGTTTGTTTAAAAAAGTGGACAAGGAACTATTCATTGGTGGGTCATCCTTGCTTTCTATCGCTACCTCCAGCGCGGAATTACTCAAGAAAAAAGTTTTAAGTGGAATCAATGTGCGTCTACTGATCATGGACCCAAGCTCTTATGTGGTCGAGATTATTACCCGACAGGGTAAGGGCAAGGCAACGTTCCTAAACGAAATACGCACATCGCTGATGTTGCTGCAGAAGGTGGCAAACGAGATCGACAGTGAATCTGGTTATGGAAGTCGCGGTAAACTTACTGTACATACCTATGACTTTATTCCATCACACTCATTCATTTGTCTGGACGAAGGAAGCGTAAAAGGAAAGATAGTCGCTGATATAGGACCCTATCTTGGGCGCACTACACCGCGTCCGAGTATGGTTGTCGTTAATAAGAAAGATGGTATTTATGACTATTGGAGGAATATGGGTGAGCTCATGTGGCAGGAGAGTAAACCCTTCAATCTGACCAGCGAGGATTTATTCGGCACTCAAACTAAAACCTTTATGTTCGCCAGCGGAACAGACACTGAGTATTACGATAAAAACACTGATAGCTGGCAGAAGGCGTCCATTTGTAAAATGGATGGAGACTGGCGAAGTATCAAGGGCAGTCAATGGGTTTGGGTTCGCGAATCGGTGACACTAGATGAAGCCAAGACAGGATCGAAGAACCAATTTCGTTTAAGGCTCAATTTGCCGACCAACTGTCAGGGTGAATGTATTGTGCGAGCTGATTTATTTTTAAGGTCCAATGACGAATGTCGACTAAATATCAACGATTTTAGTATGGATCAGATTTTTGGCGGCGCAAGCTATCCAGAACCTTTTATTGTAGATATAGGGAGGTATCTCAAATCTGGAGAGAACTTAATTTACTTTGAACTCATAAATTTCTCCAAGCCCGCCTCAAAAAACCCTGAAGATAACCTCACTGGCCTCATCTACCGTTTGCATTTGGAATACCGGGAGTAACCTTTTTTATTATGTCTTGTTGTTACCTACTCTATGTTCGGTTAGACATCACACTTATACAGTTTCTTGGTCGTTGGAACTCTTTTTTATGAAAGAAAGAAGCAATTATTTGCTCTGTTTTTTCAATAAGAAGTACGGGAGAGGCGACTTTATCTATTGATATTTAAAGCAATTTAACTTTGTCAGACGAATGTTTTGTTGTTCAGTTTTTGCAGAGTCAAGGTTGTTATTGACAGTGTATGGGAGGCTGATATAATCGCCGTTTCAATGACTTCCCACACTTTCCGGGAGTTATTAATGCTAACAAATCAGCATTCTAGGCCATTATGGCTTGCTGGAGGGTGTGTTTGCCTCGGTGCTCGATAGGTCCTATATGCAAGAATATTTTTTTATTTCATTGGTCGGGGTTTTTGCGTTGGTATTAGTGGGGGCGTTGCTTGCTCTGTCCACTATTCTCGGCCCAAGAAACCCTTCTCCGCAAAAGCTCATTCCATATGAGTGCGGGATAGTACCAAAGGAAGAGGCTAAGGGACGCTATCCGGTTCGCTTTGCCACGGTAGCTATGTTATTCATCATTTTTGATATCGAGGTGGTGTTCATGTACCCATGGGCGGTATCGCTGGGGCAACTTAAGCTGTTTGGATTGCTCGAAATGCTGGTATTTATTTTTATTCTCGGTATTGCTTACGTCTATATTTGGGGACGGGGAGGTTTGGAATGGGATTGATTGATCAGGCTGTCGACCTAATAGAAACCGAGGTCAATAATATTAAGGAAAATGTGAAGGATGTTGTGGACCAGGCGGACTATGAGTTTTCTGGAGCAGTTTATGACAGTATTCTGACAACGAAAGTGGGCAAGGTGATCGGCTGGGCGCAGAAAAATGCTTTGTGGCCAGCGACTTTTGGTTTGGCCTGCTGTGCCATTGAGATGATGGCGATGGCCAACTCGCGCTGGGATGCCGCTCGTTTTGGAGCGGAGGTCTTCCGTGCTTCGCCAAGGCAGGCGGACCTAATGATTGTCTCGGGTCGTGTGTCGCAGAAGATGGCCCCGGTCTTGAAAACGATCTTTGATCAGATGCCTGAACCGAAATGGGTCATTTCGATGGGGGCCTGTGCTTCTTGCGGTGGAATTTTCAATAACTACGCAATCGTACAGGGTGTCGATCGTGTAGTGCCGGTAGATGTTTACGTGCCGGGTTGCCCACCGGGTCCAGAAGCCTTGCTCTACGGGATTATCAAGCTGCAGGAAAAGATAATGAATGAAGCTGGGACCAAGCAAGCCGCCAAGAGGGTGGCATGACCAGCGACGAAATTATCGAGAAGGTCAAGTCGGACCAGGGAGAGAATATTGAGTCTTCCGAGGTGAACCTAGGTGACCCGGTTCTTTTTGTTGGACCGGATGCAATCCATAAGGTTGCGGAATATCTCAAAAACGATTCCGATTTAAATTTCGATTATCTTTCCCACATCACAGGAGCAGACTACCTTAACGAAGACCGGGAACCGCGCTTCGAGGTGGTTTACGAACTCCATTCCATCGACAAGAATTACTCCATTCGCATTAGAGTTGGGTTGACGGAAGAGGATCCGACGATTCCAACCGTGTCGGATTTGTGGAAGGGTGCGCTTTATCCGGAACGTGAGTTGTTTGACATGTTTGGATTCAACATCACAGGGCATCCTAACCTCAGCCGGTTGATCATGCCCGAGGAGTGGGAAGGAAATCCCTTACGTAAGGATTACCCGCTGACAATCGAAGACGTTACATTTTCTCATAACCGAGAATTCAAACAGGATCTGGTTAAGTCGAAGCCAGCAACCCGATAGTTAAGGAATAGTAATGGCCGTCACTGAACAAGGTTTGCTGGAACGCGAAAAGGATTCGATGACCCTCAATATGGGTCCTTCACACCCCAGCACACATGGAGTCTTCCGTATTGTTCTGGAAATGGATGGGGAACTAGTGGACTCGGCGGAACCTCATATTGGGTTTCTGCACACAGGTATTGAAAAAACTTCAGAGGCAAAACGTTACGTACACGTTATCCCTATGACGGACCGGCTCGACTATCTTAGTCCGCCAGGGAATAACCTAGCTTTCTGTTTACCTGTAGAAAAACTCTTGCAAACAGAGATACCAGAACGCGCTCAATATTTGCGTGTAATTATGTGTGAGTTGGCTCGAATGGCCAGCCATTTGGTATGGCTTGCGACACATGCGCTCGATATCGGTGCTATGACAGTATTTTTATATTGCTGGCGAGAGCGAGAGATGATTTTGGATCTAAACGAGGAAATTTCTGGTGTACGGATGATGACCAGCTATATCCGCCTGGGCGGAGTTGCACAGGACGCGACACCTGGATGGTTGAATGGTGTACAAAAGTTTATTGATTATTTCCCAGCGAAGATTGATGAATACGAACGTTTATTGACCAACAACCCGATCTGGATCGACCGTACAAAAGATGTGGGAATAATGAGACGCGAAGAGGCGATCAATTGGAGTATGAGCGGTCCAATTCTTCGGGCGGCGGGCGTCAACTGGGATTTGCGAAAGCAAAGACCTTACTCAGGATACGATAATTTTGATTTTGAGGTACCGACCGGAAAAAATGGAGATATTTATGACCGGTATCTAGTACGTGTTGCTGAGATGCGGCAGAGCCGTGAGATTGTAAAGCAGGCTTTGCAAAAAATTCCGACCGGACCTTACAAAGTAGACGACAATAAAATATCATTACCGAGCCGCGACACGCTCAAGTCCAGTATGGAGGCTTTGATCCATCATTTCAAGCTGGTGTCAGAGGGGATTTCTGTGCCAAAGGGGGAAACGTATGTCCCGATAGAAGGACCGCGAGGGGAAGTTGGATTTTACATTATTAGCGATGGGAGCGGCGTACCCAGTCGAGTAAAACTACGCGCTCCTTCGTTTATGGCGATCCCGGGTATGTGTAGGATGATGGAAGGATGTTTTATTGCTGATGTGGTTGGTATCATAGGAAGCATAGATATTGTTATGGGAGAGGTTGACCGCTGATGTTTGCATTTACCCAGGAAGACGAAAACAAAATCGAGAAAATTGTTAAAAAATATCCGTTTAAACAATCAGCTCTGTTACCGTTGCTGACTTTGGTCCAACGGCGTGAGGGGTATATTAGCCCCGAAGCGATGCAGGCAATTGGTAAAAAACTTGATATGTCTCCTGGCTATGTTCAGTCAGTGATGTCGTTTTACACGATGTACCACACCGAGCCAACGGGTAGGTACATTATCCTTTTCTGTCATAATATCAGTTGTCAACTAAACGGTGCTGATGATCTATTCGCATATACCGGTAAAAAGCTCGGCGTTAATGGAGGTGGAACGACGGCGGATAAGAAGTTCACTCTGCATAAAGAGGAATGCTTGGCTGCGTGTTGCGGAGCTCCAATGATGCGTGTTAACGATACCTTTTACGAAAATTTAACTACAGAGAAAATTGACCAGATCTTAGACTCGCTACCTTAAACGCTAAAGTCATGACACAAATTTTATTTAAAAATATCGATATGAGAGGGCTAACAACCATTGACGTCTACGAAAATCAAGGTGGTTATCAGTCTTTGCAAAAGGCTTTTGCTAAAAAGCCTGAAGAAATTGTGGAGATGGTTAAAGCTTCTGGTCTTCGTGGAAGAGGAGGTGCCGGTTTTCCTGCTGGTTTGAAGTGGAGTTTTCTGGCGAAAGATGTATTCCCTCGATATCTCGCTTGTAATGCTGATGAAAGTGAACCAGGTACATGTAAAGATCGTGAGCTTCTTGAAAAAAATCCTCATCTACTCATTGAGGGAATCATAGTTACCTGCTATGCCTGCCGTATTGAAACTGGCTATATCTACTATCGAGGAGAATTCCAGCATGCCTCGGATCTTATGGACAGAGCAATTGAGGAGGCTTCTAAAAAAGGTTACCTAGGTCAAAACATTATGGGGAGTGGTATGAACCTCGACTTATTTACGCACTTAGGTGCCGGAGCTTATATCTGTGGCGAAGAGTCGGCCTTGTTAAACTCGCTTGAAGGCATGCGTGGGGAACCTCGGTTGAAACCACCTTTCCCTGCAGTTGAGGGGCTATATGGCAAACCGACTGTTATTAACAATGTGGAAACTCTTTGTGTGGTTCCGTGGATTATTAATGAGGGCGCGGAAAAACATGCTGCATTAGGCACAGAAAAGAGCAAGGGAACCAAACTAGTCAGTGTTTCGGGTCACGTAAAGAAACCTGGAAATTATGAGATCGTTCTTGGGACGCCTACAAGCGAACTTATTTATGATATGGCCGGTGGTATACGCAATGACAATAAATTGAAAGCTTTTATTCCTGGTGGATCTTCAGCAAATATTCTTCCGGCAGACAAGGTTGACGTGCCTTACGACTATGAAGCGATTGCTGAAGCCGGCTCAATGTTGGGCTCCGGAGCCTTGATAGTGATGGACCATACTGTGAATATCGTAGAGTCCGCCCTACGCATGAGTTATTTTTATATGCATGAATCTTGTGGAAAATGTACTCCTTGTCGCGAAGGAACACGGTGGATGTGGCAGATCCTTAACGATATCCAAAACGGACAGGGATCCAATGAACAGGTAGAAAAGCTTGAAGACATATGTGACAACATGAGTTTCAAATGTTTTTGTGCACTGGGAGATGCTGCTGTGGCGCCGGTGGCCAGCAGTATTATGCATTTTCGTTCGGATTATGATGAATTGATTAAAAAACTAACGACCAGCTCAGTTGCTAGATAAGAGAAGAATATGTCAGATATTAACAAAGTTACATTGACCATCGATGGTAAGACTGTCACGGTACCTAAAGGTTCAGTGGTGGTAGATGCTGCCAAGAGTGTAGGAATAGAAATTCCGGTATTCTGCTATCACGAAAAGCTCGGTCCGTTCGGTTGTTGTCGCATGTGTTTGGTCGAAGTAGAAAAGATGCCAAAGCTAACCACAGCTTGCACGTTGCAAGTGGCACCTGACATGGTAGTAAAAACCGATACACCGCAGGTTGAAAAAGCGCAGAAGGGGGTACTAGAATTTACACTTCTTAATCACCCACTTGACTGCCCGGTTTGCGACAAGGGCGGTGAATGCCCACTACAAAACAATACTTTTAAATACGGCCCGGGAGATACGCGTATGGAATACGAGCGAGCGAATCGCGATAAAGCGACGCCGCTTAGCCCGGTCATAACCATTGATCGAGAGCGTTGTATCGCTTGTCAACGGTGTACACGGTACAGTGACATCATCGAACAAGAGAGTGCGCTTGTCATGTTGAACCGCGGGTTTAACAACGAAGTTGGCACCTTTAATAATGAACCGTATGATACAAAGTATTCAGGAAACGTTATTGATATTTGCCCAGTTGGCGCGTTGACCAATACGCAGTTTCGCTTCAAGGCACGCACATGGGACTTGGATAATTCTGAGACCCTTTGCGCCCATTGCGGCTGTAACTGTAATATGATTTTAGGCTCGCGGACAAACAAATTCATGCGAATTGAAACTCGTCCTAACGATCTCGTGGATGATGGGTGGGTTTGTGATAAGGCACGCTTCGGTTACGATTTTATTGAAAGTAGTGGCCGGATTGTTGAAGCAAGCACCTTAATTGATAGCGAGAAGAAGGTTGTCAATACGCTTGATGCCGCAACGCAGGTTGCTGATTCTCTAAAGAAAATTGTTGATGAACATGGTCCCGAAAGTGTAGGTTTCCTTGGCTCGGCATACGGGACAAACGAGGAATTATATCTTTACCACAAGCTATTCCGGTTAATACTAGGCACAAATAACTTGGACCATAAAAGCTATCTTGATACACCAGGGTTACCGATCGAGCATTACGATTTTTTGAATATTGAAACTGCGAATCTCGTTCTATTGATTGGAAGTGATCCGGCTGAAGAACTACCGATACTTGATCTGAGAATTAAAAAAGCGGTAACACGTAAAGGAACTAAACTCGCTATTCTAAATGACCAGAAAACATCACTGGATAAATTTGCTGAGCTATCATTAAATTATGACGTTGGTATGGATGGCGCTGCATTGGCGGCGTTGGCAAATGGACTTGCGGAAGAACTTGGAGTTTCACTTGTTAAAGATGTTCAAAATACTAAGTCTTTAATGGGTATTTCCGCCGATCAGATGAAGTCTATGGTGGAACTATTACGCGCCGGAATGAGGGTATGCGTTATTTATAATCCGGCCGCACTTACTGGAAATTCTATTCATATGCTTAAGCATTTGCTTTCAGTCATTGACAAGATTCCAACTATTGAATGCGGGGCAATTCCAGCAGCACCTTTTACCAACGCTTTAGGAGCAATAGATATGGGTATTCTTCCAGATTTTTATCCAGGGGGTATTCCTATCTCTGATTCAGATAAAATTCGTGAAGAGTGGGGAGACAATGTCCCGCTCGGAACCAAAGGATTGTCGGCAATGGAAATGATAGCCAAAGCCGAGTCTGGAGATCTTAAAGCGCTCCTTGTGCATAGAAATAATCCAGTAGTAGATTTTCCTAATTGTAAACGCGTTGAAGCGGCCCTCAAGAATCTGCCCCTACTGGTGGTCCACGATATGATGGAAACAGAGACTTCGGTATTGGCAAATATTGTCCTACCTTCAAACGGGCCAGGTTATGACGAGGGAACAACGACCAATGTAGGAGGACGGGTTCAATATCGTAAACGTGGGTTAAATACGAAAAGTCCGCCGGATTGGAAGATCATTTCTAAAATAATTAACAACTTGAGTGAAGAACCGATTGAATATGTTACTTCTTTTGGTGTGACAGAAGAGTTGTCAAAAAAAATTCCCAGTTATGGGGAGATTAGTAAAAAGACAGTTAAAAAAGAGGGTAAGATTCGCCAAGCCATAGAGGCACTAAATGGATCGGTCCCAACGATAGAGAAAATAGAATCTTCAGGACGAGGTTTAAAATTACGCGTGTCGACCCTGCTGTTTTCAAGAGATAAAATTTTAGATGCGTCTTCACCGCTTGCTCATCACTTCTTACCATCCAAGGTTCACTTGCATGAGACTGATGCCAAAAAGCTGGGCCTTTCTGATGGCGACGAAGCAATGCTTTCGGCTAACGGATCTAATTTAAGTATGGTGGTAGAAGTTTCTAATCGATGTAATCCTGGAGCGGTTATTGTACCAAAAGTGGCCGATGATCAGGGAGTGCTAGGGTTAGCAGGTAGTGGGATAGTAAGTTGGGTTGAGATTAAGAAAGGATGAAACTAGCAAGCTAGAACCCCTCTGTTATTTTGAAGAGCGAAGGTAACGAAAAATCTATTAGTAATGAGTCGTTAACGAGAGCAACCAGCAACTGATTATGATTGACGATATTATAGACTTCCTTACCCCCTACACCTACCTAATTATAGGGAGCGTTAAAGCACTTGTCATTGCCGGTGCTTTGCTAGGTATTGTTCCCGCACTGGTTTGGCTTGAACGTAGATTGATGGGCCGTTTTCAGGTCCGGCTTGGTCCTAACCGGGTAGGGCCATTTGGCCTAGGCCAACCGATTTCAGACTCGATCAAGCTTCTGTTCAAGGAATCCATTATCCAGAGTTCGGCCGATAAATTTCTTTTTCATCTGGCTCCGGCTATCGTCGTATTCACGGCGATTGTCACCTTTTCGGTGATTCCATTTGGCGGACCTATTAGCATTTTTGGCCAGGAAATTGGATTGTGGATCGCCAACGTTAATATTGGGCTGCTGTTCGTGTTTGCAATTTCGGGTATGGGGGTTTATGGGATGGTTCTTGCTGGACTTTCTTCTAACAACAAATACTCCTTAATGGGTGGGCTGCGCTCTTCGGCACAAATGATCAGTTATGAATTGACCCTGGGCCTTGCTGCTTTAAGTATTATTGTGCTGACTGGTTCACTAAGCTTAATTGATATGGTGAATAGCCAGAATTCGTATCCTAATATTCTTATCCAACCTCTGGCATTTTTGTTATTTTTTGTAGCAGGTGTTGCCGAGACTAATCGGGCGCCGTTTGATTTGCCAGAAGCTGAGCAGGAACTGGTTGCTGGTTTTCATACGGAATATACAGGTATGAAATTTGCGATGTTTTTCATGGGTGAATATATCAATATGGTGACTATGAGTGCTCTAGTTACTCTGTTATTTCTGGGAGGTTGGAACGCTTACGGTATTCCAGTTTGGCCTATCATTGCATTTGCTGGCAAGGTGGCTTTTCTTCTTTGTGTTTTTATCTGGCTCAGGTCAACCTTCCCGCGTATTCGTTATGACAGATTAATGACTTTCGGATGGAAAATTCTCATCCCACTTGCGCTATTAAATCTTCTCGTTACAAGTGTATTTGTTGTTTTGTAATATAAGGTGACTTTATGATTGCAAAAACTTTTGATGGCATAAAAAATTTATTAATTGGACTTGGCGTGACATTCAAGAACATGCTTTCTAAGCCAGTTACAGTTTGTTACCCAGAAGTCAAGCGGATCATGCCGGAACGGTACCGCGGCCGGCATTTTTTAAACCGTGATGAAAATGGTTTGGAACGCTGTATTGGATGCAGTCTTTGTTCTATTAATTGTCCGGTGAACTGTATCCATGTCGTCTCAGCTGAGAATGACCCAGAACAACCAGTTTCCCCGGGTGAACGATACGCCGAGACTTATGAGATTAATTTGCTCAGATGTATCTATTGTGGATATTGCGAAGAAGCTTGCCCCGTAGATGCAGTGGTCTTGCGTGAGCATTATGAACTCGCTGATTACGATCGTGATAATTACATCGCTACCAAAACGGACTTGCTAGTTTATCCAGAGCCTAATGAGTTCCGAGTAAACGTATTGGGAAATACTACACGCGTTTAATAGAGGCTTGACTATTGGAGTGTCTCCTTGCGGAGAGGTTTTTACTTCCAAAGCGGTTAGGTGATTAAAATGCTAACGAGGAGAACACTTTGTTCGGATTCGACTTTTTCGAACTCACTAGAGATGTTATCACCTTGATAGTTGGGCTAACGGCGTTACTTGCAAGCCTCGGGGTTATCCTCTGCTCGTCTCCGGTGTATTGTGCTTTATATTTGATCGGCAACATGATTTGCCTCGCCCTTTTGTTTCTCCTTTATAACGCTGAGTTTATTGCCGCGGTTCAAATTATTGTATATGCCGGGGCGGTAATGATCCTATTTCTCTTTATTATAGCTCTTCTTGGGGGCAAAAAGGAAGTGCAGGAACCATCAGCCCAACGATCGATGGCATTTGTTTTTGTGATTACTATGCTTGGCGAATTATTTCTATCTGCGACGGTAGGGCCGACAAAGCCGATTGAAGGTGGATTTGATCTGCAAACGGTTGCTCAGGTCGGAGGCAGTGCTAAAGCAATTGGTCTCGAACTTTTTTCGCGTCATCTAGTTCCTTTTGAACTTGCGTCTGGTTTGCTTTTAGTTGCAGCGGTCGGAATCATTTGTCTTTCAAAATTTTCATATACCCCCGTCAGGAGGCGAGCGAAATAATCGTGGGTCATCAATTTGTTCTGCTTATAAGCGCGAGCATGTTTTGTATTGGAACGGTTGGGTTTCTTATCCGTAAAAATCCTTTGATCATGTTCATGTCTGTGGAACTCATGCTTAATTCCGTGAACTTTTTGCTGATAGGGTATTCCAATTTTCTGAAATCCATGGATGGGCAGATTTTTGCACTGATTATCATGACGGTTGCTGCAGCTGAAGTGGTAGTAGGGCTCGCTATTATTCTCACAATTTTTAGAACCCGGCATGATATGGATGTGGATCATATCAATGTTTTAAAAGGATAAGACACTTGTTCTCTTATTGTTGGCTTATATTGATTGCCCCTATAGCGGGCTTTATCATTCTCAGTTGGTACGGTAGCAGGGTATCTCGTGAGCTTGCGGGCCTAATCGGTTGCGGTACGGTAGGTATTTCTTTTCTGGTCACGCTGGTCGCCTTGAGTGAGCTCGCACTAAATTCTGAAAACAAAAAGGGTGGAATATCCACCCTTTTTAACTGGGTGACGGCCAGCTCGTTTACTCTAAATCTATCTATTCTAGTGGACCCGTTATCAGTCTTTATGCTCCTCATTGTAACGGGTGTTGGATTTGTTATCCATGTCTATTCTATAGGCTACATGGAGGGGGATCCAGAGTTTAGCCGGTTTTTTGCTTATATGAACCTCTTCATTTTTGCGATGTCAGTTTTAGTGCTGGCGGCTGATTTCTTTTTCCTCATCGTGGGTTGGGCATTGGTCGGGCTGGCCTCCTATTTGTTGATTGGATTCTGGAGAGAAAAAACAAGTGCTGTTCTAGCAGCTCGCAAGGCGTTCGTCATGAACGTGATAGGCGATGTAGGGATGGTCATTGCCGCGTTTATTATTTTCGACCATTTGGGTACGTTGAATTTCCTTGATGTGTTCGCTGCTGCTGAGTCAACATTTAGATCTAATGATGACACTATTTTGTTAATCACCTTATTTCTTCTTGTGGGAGCATTTGCTAAATCGGCGCAGATTCCACTTCACACCTGGCTTCCTGATGCGATGGAAGGCCCCACTCCTGTCAGTGCACTGATTCATGCAGCTACCATGGTCACTGCTGGAGTTTACCTTGTGGCACGTTGCCATATACTTTTCGAACTTGCTCCATTTACAATGTATCTCATCGCTACTATAGGTGTGGTAACGGCTCTCTTTGCTGGGTCGATGGGGATGGTACAATACGATATCAAGCGAGTTATCGCTTATTCCACCATGAGCCAGTTAGGATACATGTTTCTAGCAGTTGGTCTGGGGCTATACAGTATCGCAATGTTCCACTTAATGACCCATGCCTTCTTTAAGGCGCTTCTTTTCCTGGGTGCTGGAAGTGTTATTCATGGATTAAATGGTGAGCAAGATATTCGGAAGATGGGTGGGCTCCGCCAAGCAATGCCGATCACCCATATTACATTTTTGATAGGCTCCCTTGCCTTAGCGGGGTTTCCACTAACGGCTGGATTTTTTAGTAAAGAGGCGATCATTATTAATTCGTATCATGCGGATATGGGGAATATTGTGTTCTGGGTACTGGCGATACTTGGAGCAGTTATGACTGGGTTTTATATTTTCAGGGTTTATTTTTACACCTTCAGCGGTCAACCAAACACCGATGTGCATGCACATGAGAGTCCTTTAATCATGATTGCTCCTCTAGGTCTTTTAGCTTTTTTTTCGCTGACCGCTGGATTTGGTGGGGGCGTGGTAGACGAGTTTCTTGTTGCATATTTTGGCATACATATGCCTCACCCTCATGATCCCCTGCTTGAAACTATTGGATTATTGGTTGGGCTGCTGGGAATTATTCTGGCGGTGGGATTTTATATGACTGGTAAAGACCGGTTGGCTTTTGTCAAGCAGATGCTGGCCCCACTATATGATCTTTTATTTCATAAATACTATGTAGATGAAATCTACGATTTCATGATTGTAAAACCCGTTCGTTGGATAGGTGCTTTTCTAGAAAAAAGAGCTGAAAGGCTTGGCATTGACTTTGCTGTCGACCAGCTGGGTGTTCAGGTTCGCGAAATTAGCCATCTTATAAGCATATGGCAATCGGGCAAAGTTAGAATCTACGCATTCAATATGATTGTGGGAGTCGTTGTTATTCTTACCTTTGTGGTATTCCTATAATCTAATAAAGATCGAATAATATGCTGACATCTATTGTTTTCATACCCTTAGTCGCGTCACTTGTTCTTCTGTTTGTCAACAGGGAAGACACGAGAGCCATTCGTAATATTTCTGTTGGAGCAGCTGGGCTTAGTTTGCTTATATCGGTTGTCTTGGTTTTCAGGTTTGACTCGGTCGAATCAGATATGCAGTTTACAGAAACTCTGGCTTGGGTTCCTATATTCAACATCAATTATCAGATAGGTGTAGATGGAATAAGTTTGTGGCTGATTCTTTTGACGGCTTCTATTTCCTTAATTGCTGTTTGTTTTTCCTTAGGTCGTAAAGAAAGTTTTCGTAACTTTGTGGCACTGCTATTGGCTCTTGAGGCGGGAACCCTTGGCGTATTTGTTTCGCTGGACATGATCTTATTTTATGTATTCTGGGAGTTGATGCTCGTCCCGACATATTTTTTAATCGGAATATGGGGAGAAGGGCGTCGAATTTATGCCACGACTAAGTTTGTGCTTTATACGCTCGTGGGGAGTTTGCTGATGCTAGTCGCAATAATCTGGTTGAGCCTTATCCATTTTGAAGCCACTCATGAGCTTTCCTTCGATATCCAGGCTCTCGTTCACATGAAGATTGACCCGGGTACCCAACTCTGGTTGTTTTTGTTCTTTTTTACCGCTTTTGCCATCAAGATTCCTATATTTCCGCTACATAGTTGGTTGCCGCACGCCTATATTTCAGCGCCAATTCCAGTGCTTCTAATTTTAACAGGGGCCATGTCCAAGGCGGGTGCCTATGGCATAATCCGATTTTGTCTTCCGTTATTTCCTGATGCGGTAGAGTATTTCGGGCAACTTATTGCTTTTGGTGCGGCGGCAGGTATCGTTTATGGTGCTTGGATTGCTATCGCGCAACGTGATCTGAAGGCACTTGTGGCCTACTCCAGTATCAGTCACCTTGGATTCATCGCATTAGGCATATTTGCTCTTAATGGTTTAGGGATTGAAGGCAGTGTCTTACAAATGGTCAACCATGGCATTATTGCTTCAGCATTGTTTGTCATCGTAGGAATCTTGGAGCAGAAGATGGGTACCCGCAACCTGAACGAATTTTGCGGACTAAGCAAGGCCATGCCAGTATTATACGGTATGTTTATGCTTATCACACTTGCGGCGCTTGGACTTCCAGGATTGAGCGGATTTGTTGGGGAGTTTCTTATTCTCATGGGAGTCTGGACCTCGCTTTTACTGACTGACCTTTCGGCCATTTATGTTTTGATGGCCGGACTAGCCATTGTGTTCGCTTCTATCTACATGCTCTATATGTTTCAAGGAGCGATGCAGGAAAAAAATGACCAGATTCCAGAAAGTCTTACCGATATAAATCGTAAAGAGTTTGGTCTTCTTCTACCAGCATGTATTTTGGTAGTTTTTATTGGACTTTATCCTAAGCCTTTTATTGATAAAGTTGCCCCATCCGCCGAATCATTATTAAATGTGGAAAAAACCCTTAATCTTCAAGCTGGAGAAGACAAAGGTGGGCTTCACTGAGTGACCCTTATCCTTCTCAGTAATATTCTAATTTCTATTTTACATGAAGCTTGGTGAACGTATCGTTGATGGCGTCTTTTTAGAGAGGCCTAACCGATATCTGGCACGAGTGGAAATAGGCGGGCAGGAGAGTTTTGCTCATGTTCCTGACCCTGGTAGGCTTCCCGGATTAATGATCACTGGTCGTCGAGTCAGGCTTGTTTACCATCCTAGTCCAAAACGAAAAACTGATTACAGTTTAGTTCTGGTTCGTCATGGCTCTCTGTGGGTTTCAGTTTACCCTGTTTTTGCAAACAAATTAATAGAAAGAGAACTAGCCGATGCTAAACTCGATTGCCTAAGTGGGTATAAGAACTTTAATCGGGAGGTTAAGTGGGGGAAAAGCCGCTTTGATTTTCAACTGGATTTCCCAGACACTAAGGCATTTGTAGAAGTGAAGTCGGTTAGTCTAGTGGAGGGAGGTGAAGGAAAGTTTCCTGATGCTCCAACCACGCGTGGCGTAAAGCATCTTAAAGAACTAATAGACTTAAAGAATAAAGGGTCCCGTGCCGCGGTGCTCTTTGTTTCGCAAAGGCAAGATGCGCGATCTGTTACTTCAAATGATTCAATAGACCCTCTGTTTGGCCAATGGCTGAGAAAAGCCAAACTAGCAGGAGTGGAGCTATACGCTTATAATTGTAAGGTCACCTCGACTTCGGTATCTATTAAGGACCAGGTTCCTGTGAATATTTAAAAGGAATCAAAAATAACCTGTAGCATCCCTTGTGTAGAACGTATTATTTTTAGAGTTTAAAAGGAGTGGATTTTGAAAAAAAAAGTACCTCGCCGCAGTATTCGAAAATCTACGAAAGTATCTCGGAAACTGGGTGGAGGAAAAGCCAATTTGTGGGATCAAGCTTCACGCTGGTATGATTCACTTGTTGGTATGAGTGGTTCTGACTATCATAGAACTATTCTGATGCCAGGCACATTTCAGATGCTTCAACTCAAACCTGGAATGAGCGTTCTTGATTTGGCTTGCGGTCAAGGAGTATTCTCGCGGTTCCTTTTAGAAAAAAAAACAAAGCCGGAAGGTCTCGATTCATCAGAAGAACTTTTAAAGATGGCACGTTCTCGTTCAAAAAAGTCGGTTCCCTATCACTTAGGAGATGCTGGCGACTCTAAACTTTTTAAGGGACATCAGTTTGATGGAATTGCCTGTCTTCTTGCTATTCAGAACATGGAAAAGATTGAGTCTGTATTTAAAAATATTGCAAGGTGGCTTAAGTTTGGAGGGAAATTTGTAATGGTCCTTACCCACCCATGTTTTCGAATACCTCGTCAATCCAACTGGGGTTGGGATGAGGATAAAAAAATAGCATACAGACGGATAGATCGTTATGCTAATGAAATGAAAATTCCCATTCTCACTCCTCCATTTGCTGATAAAAACAACTTCACTATAACCTATCATCGTCCGCTACAAAGTTATTTTTCAGTTCTACTTAAGGCCGGACTTTGTGTAGACTCTTTAGAAGAATGGAAGTCCAACAAAGAAAGCGAACCTGGTAAACGTTCACGGGGAGAAAACCGTGCTCGAAAAGAAGTCCCACTGTTTATAGCAATTCGTGCTATGCGGATCCAGTAGACACTTTTATCAAACAAAAATACGATTAAACAGATGCCAAGTTTTACCTATGAGCTGCCTGAGCAGAGTGTCCTTCTTTCTAATATAAGGCAAAACCTGATAAAGGTTGGTCGGGAATGGAGTGAAATAGCTTCATATATGCGAGAGGGGCATGTGCAATATATGCCTATTAGAAACAATCCAATGAGGTCAGGTTACAGGTTTGTCTATCAAAAGGCTAAGCTCAACTTGACTCTTTATTTTCCAGAAAAAATATTTAACAGTATGTTGGAAACCCTTGATGCAGAAAAAGTTGAAATTTTAAAAGCGGTTGTTGAGTCTTCACTTCCCAAACGGTCGGGATACCTTGTCAATGAATTTAAGGTTCGTGGAATTATGAAGGAGGAAGTTTAATTTATTTAAAAGGTTTATCTTCTAATATTAATTTTCGTATGTTTTGCATTTGTTTCTGATAAAAGGTGATATTGTGAAGAGTGTTGAGCCTCATGACAAAAATTTCATCAGCTAAAAATAAATGTCTTAAGTAGGCGCGCGAAAAATTTTTACAAGTATAACAGTCGCATTCTGGATCGAGCGTATTGTCGTCTGATTTATATTTTAGGTTGCGGATATTTATTTTCCCCTGGCTGGTAAAAAGGGAACCATTTCTAGCATTTCTACTTGGCATGACACAATCGAACATGTCTATTCCCATAGAGCTGCATTGCATTAGATCTTCTGGTGTGCCTACCCCCATCAGATAACGAGGTTTTTCCGTGGATAATGATTCCGCTGTATGTGCTGCAATATCGTACATAATTTGTTTTTCTTCCCCTACACTTAAACCTCCAATAGCGTAGCCAGGAAAACCAATTTCGGTAATCTCTTTGATACTTTGAGTTCGCAGATCTTTAAACATTCCCCCTTGAACAATTCCAAATAGAGACTGGCTTCCTAGCTGGTGTGCTTCTTTGCAGCGGGCGGCCCATCGTGTGGATAACTTTAAAGATTTTTCTGTGACAGTTCGGTCAGAATCGTAGGGAGTAGGCTCATCGAGCGTCATAGCAATATCCGCTCCCAAGGCTTCCTGAATCTCCATGGAAAGTTCAGGTGAAAAAAAATGGGTGGAGCCATCAATATGTGATTTAAACGTAACACCATCCTCATTGACCTTGGCGAGGGTATTCAGACTGAAGACTTGAAAGCCACCGCTATCTGTAAGAATAGGTTTATCCCAATGCATAAAACGGTGAAGTCCACCGAGTGACCTTATTATTTCGTGTCCTGGCCGCAGATAGAGATGATAGGTATTTCCAAGAATAATATCTGAACCGCATTGAATTATATCTTCTGGTGATAGTGCTTTAACAGTAGCTTGAGTGCCGACAGGCATAAATGCAGGTGTTTGAATTTCTCCATGTGGAGTCACAAGGCAGCCTAGACGTGCAGAGGAATGATAGTGTTTCTTAATAACTTTGAACTTAATCACTATTTCGATGGGTTGTATAAAACCCATATGGTAAAAAAATTAATTTGGGTAAGATGTGCCATTGTTTGAGCTATGCTAATAATGCTTCCAGGAGAGCTTTTTGCAAGTGTAAGCGATTCTCTGCTTGATCAAATACGATGGAATGTTTTCCTTCTAGCACTGCAGAAGTAATTTCCATTTCCCTGTGGGCGGGCAGGCAGTGCATAACCAAGACGTCTTTTTTTGCAGCCTCTACCAGTGGTTGATTGATTTGATATGGTTTTAGCAATGATGTTTTCTCATCTGTTTCTTTTTGTCCCATGCTGAACCATACGTCTGTATAGATAACGTCGGCGTTTTCGACAGCTGCAATAGGATTTTCAACAATTTCTATAGAATCATCAATGCTAAAGTTTTCGAATGAGTGAGGCTTACACGAAGCAGGACAACCAATAGAAAGTTTCAGGCCAAACATCGCAGCAGCTTTCATCCATGAATAAGTAACATTGTTACCATCTCCAACATAAGCGATCTTGATTCCCTCCACACGGCCTATTTTTTCCTGAATAGTAAAAAGATCAGATAGCACTTGAACGGGATGGTTGAGATCCGTTAGTCCATTAATCACTGGGATGCTTGCATGCTTGGCTAGTTCTTCGACCTCCTTAAAGTCAAAAGTTCGGATAAGTATCCCATGTAGGTAACGTGAAAGAATGCGAGCAGAGTCTGCTATAGTTTCTCCGCGACCTAGTTGCATTTGATCAGGGGTCAGAAAAAGCGAATGACCACCCAGCTCAAACATGCCAACCTCAAAAGAAATTCTAGTGCGAGTGGAGTTTTTATTGAAGATCATTCCCAGCGACCTTCCCTTTAATGGTTGATGAGAGATACCTTTTATCCTCATTTCTTTAAGTTCCGCTGCTTTTTTGAGAAGATCAAGGGCTTCACTTTTAGTCAAGTCGCTAAGTTTTAAAAAGTCTTTTTTCACTAATTACGGTACCTTGTACTTAAATTATTATTCAATTTTGGTAAAGATTTTTGAAAGAGTTTTTATTAATAAGTCAACTTCCTTCCGTGTAATGATTAACGGCGGTAGGAAACGGAGTATATTTGGTTGAATACAGTTAATCAAAAACCCTTTTTGCATACATTCAGTTACTATCTTGGCTCCTGGTCGGTGAAGTTCAAGCGCTAGCATAAGGCCAGCTCCGCGTGCTTCTCGGACTATCGAAAAACTATTCTTTAACTTGTGTAATTGTTCAAGAAAATAATCTCCTGTAGACGCGGCCTTTTGTAAAAAACCATTTTTAGTTATAGTTTTTAAAGAAGCTAATGAGGCAGCACAAGCCAACGGATTTCCTCCAAATGTTGCGGCATGGGTTCCCGGAACTAGCGATTTCATTATCCGGTTAGTAGCACCCATAGCGCCTATGGCTACACCCCCACCTAGAGCTTTTGCCAGTGTGATCATATCTGGTTTCACTCCATACCGTTTATAAGCAAACAAGGGACCAGCGCGACCAAATCCTGTTTGAACCTCGTCAAATATTAAGAAAATTTTCTTTTGGTCGCATAGTCTACGCAGGGCTTTAAAATAAGCTTTGTTTCCTAGGTTGACTCCGCCTTCACCTTGGATTGGTTCTACTAGAATAGCGCATGTCTTTTTTGTAGTAGCCTTTTCTACAGCCTGAATACTGTTGAATGGAACGTATTTAAATCCAGGAAGTAACGGACCAAAACCAGAATGATATTTTTTCTGCGCCGTAGCAGAGAGTGAGGCCATAGTTCGTCCATGAAATGAATTGTTCATGGTAATAATTTCATAGCGTTTCGGGAATCCATTATCATTGAACCACCTTCGAGCCAATTTAATTGCTGCTTCGTTTGCCTCGGTCCCGCTGTTACAGAAAAAGAACTTGTCTGCAAAGCTTAGGCGTGTGAGTTCTGCTGCTAGTTCGGCTTGCGGTTCTATATGGTATAAATTCGATACATGTAATAATTTGCTAGCTTGTTTGTGGATAGCTTTTACCACAGCAGGTGGGCAGTGTCCTAGATTATCGACAGCTAAACCGGTTACGAAATCGATATATTTTTTCCCCGACGCATCCCAGACTGCGGTACCTTTACCTCGAACTAACGCGATGGGATAACGGCCATAACTTTGTGCAATATGTTCGCTTGTGAGTTTGGCAATTTCCTGGTTAGATTTCATGCGGCAAGTATTAATGCTCGTTTTTAAAGGGTTGAAACTTAAGACACTACCATAGTTTAACGTTTAAGGACAAATGAAAAACCTATAAACAAAGGTAACTCCGGGAAGGTAGATTGAAAAACAATTTGATAGGGTAATGAGTAATTATTGACCCTTGAGGAAAGAAAATATTATTGTTGGAGCATTTGTTCATGATCAAAATAATTGACAAAGTGGCAAAGGTGTTAAATTAGAACGGAGAGTAAAAAAACTTTTTTCCCATTCTGAAAAACACCTGATTGTTTAAAGTTTTTATCTTAAACCCATCGTAACGAACCACCATGCAACAATACTTCCCAAATACCCAGCAGCTATAGCAGGTACCCATTTCAGGTGTGATATAAATGTGTAGTTTTTCCGATCGACCCCCATTACTGCAACACCTGCGGCCGAACCTACGGAAAGTAGGCTTCCACCAGTCCCAGTAGTAAGAGTGATTAGCAACCACTGGTCAAGGTCCATTACTGGTTCCATCTTGAGCACTGCGAACATTACGGGTATGTTGTCAACAATGGCGGATAATACTCCGACTAGAACATTGGAAATTGTTGGTCCGAGAGTTCCGTACATATTTTCACTGACGATGGCCAGGTATCCTATATATTGAAGAGCCCCGACGGCTGTTAGAACTCCGAAAAAGAAAAGCAGAGTATCGAATTCTACACCTTCAACTTTTGTAAAAAAATCGAACCTTGCCTCACCTCTTCTGTCCTTACCGGCACCCGTTTCCCTTCTGTTTTCACGGGCACCCGTGCTGTCAGCAGATGTTTTTTGCCTCTGCCGGTGCCGCCGACCTGATGTTTTTAAATAAAAACCCCAAAACATTAGAAGCCCAAGTCCTAGCATCATTCCAAGAAATGGGGGAAGATGAAGAAATTGATGGAAGCT
>Ga0315336_1000674_pt1 | contig 84579 bp, 80 predicted proteins | sample ASW5metaG_FD_204512 | JGI IMG/M metagenome (GOLD analysis project Ga0315336, IMG submission 204512) | Ammonia-oxidizing marine archaeal communities from Monterey Bay, California, United States - ASW #5 | ecosystem: Environmental > Aquatic > Marine > Intertidal zone | place: USA: California...
TACTCAGGACCTACGCGGGGCTAACTCGGGGGTGGATCCCGGCGCACAGCGATGTAATTCTGCGACGAAATCTGAACGCGCAGAACCCGGTTTTGGCCGTCCAGCCAGATGTCATGTAAGGCTCCGTCAATGCGTAACTCCAGCCGCTGGGCCGCGATGATGGCCCCTCCAATCGTGACCGGCTCAACCGTCGTCATGCGCAGCGTTCCTGTCGACTGGATTCCCAGCCTCGGGAAGATGGCCGAAATCCTAAGCTCGCCCGGGGTCTGATAAGGCGCGACGAAGAAGTAGTGATGTGCGAAAAATCGATCCAACACCACTGTCGGCGTCTGCTGTTGAGTTTGGTGATACTCTCGCTCCTCGACTCCGGCTTCGGACGATGCGGAGGAGACCATCCGGCCACCCCGACTCTCCAAGCGAATCGAAAGTTCAGATGGGGTGGAGACGTTCACCTGATACGCATCGAGGGACATCCCCATCCCGAGGGCGCCGAGGGCAGACTGCATCATCTGTCTCGACCCGCCCTGAACGATTTCGAGCGTGCCTTGGGCGATGGTGCGGGCGTTGTCACCGAACCCGGATCGGCGAATTCGAAACGTCTCGGTGCCGACCGCTCGGCCACCCAACTCGACAATGAACGTGCCCTCGTCTACTTCGACCGCCTGGCCAGATACTGCCCCGGGGAGGAACCCGAATCCGGTGGTGCCAAAGCCGCCCGGCAGGGCCAGGAGCAGGGAATACAAGGTCGTTGAGAAACGCATGAACCCAAAGTACACCGGATCTCGGTGTATCGTTCGATGGTATGGGTTGGAGGGCTCTCTTCAACAGCCTTCCGGGGAAGCCGATGGTGAGGGGCGCGCCAATGCATCCTCCAGGGTGGTGATGTACCGGTGGTAGACAGCGGCGCCCTTCTCGGCGGTCGCCAGCGTGGGGCGGCCGACGACACCCTGGAAGCCGGGAAGAACTGTGGTGACTCGACCTTCGACATATTTTTCTGAGGATTGTGAATGGGGCAGAAAGTCGGCCGCCTCGTCTAGCGGACGAGTTCGGGTGCGGGGAAAAGGAGAAGGGAGGTTTCGAGTTCACCGCCCCTCTCTTCCTCGGGAAGGCCTTCCACAAGGTCGACGATTTCCGTCGTTGCGTGCTCGGTAAGGGCGGTGAGGAGTACCTCGATGTGGGGTTCGTAGCGTTGGGCCGAGACGATTACGACTTCGCTGATGCCGTGGTCGTCCCAACTGGCAAGGAGTTCATTTATGGCACGATGGAAGGTCTTCCGGCGCAGCGTACCGGTACCGGGGTACGGCACCCAGTCCGGCTTTGTAAGGCCGTAATGGAACGTCGGCGCCACCACCAGCTGCAAGCGACTAGACAGATCGAGGGCGACGCACTCGGCGATGAGTGTATTCGCGCCGAGTGGCAAATGGGGTCGGTGGTGATCGAGCGCGCCGACGGGAAGGATCAGGCCCGCGTCATTGGTGGGCAGGAGACGGACTTCGGACCAGGAAAGGCGGCTCAGCCTCAATGACCCCTCCGGATCGATCTGGCGACTCAATGGTTCCCTCCCGTCGATTAGGCCTCTTCATCCGTCTCGCGCCCTGGCTTGGCGTTCTCGCCTTGGCTGCCTGGACACGTTGGCCGTCGGTCGCTCTGCTCGTGTTCGCCGGGGCGTCCGCACTCACAGTCCTCGCCGCCCGCCCCGGTGGCGGGCGTGCTCGCGCGCTTTCGAGCGCCGTCATCCTCGCGGGTGTGATCGTCGGATCCTTCGGCCACATCGACCTGCGCCGAATCTCACAAAACTTCGACGTCTACTGGGGCTCCCGAAGCGCCCGAGCCGAAGAGGCACTCGACGAGCGCCTCCAGCGCCTGCTCGTGATGGGCGAAGAAGCAGTGGCCCGTATTGGAGATCTGGCGTCTGGCGGGACGAATACAACCGTCCTCGATGGATTGCGGGGCGTCCGGCAGGAAACGGGAATGACGCTCGCCGCGGTATACGGGCCGGAGGGCGGGTTCCTCGTGTGGGATGGGGTACACCGCGGTGTCGTACCCGAGGAATTGAGGATGGGGGATGTCCGATACCTGTACAGGGATCGACCCCTGTTCAGCTACTTGTACTTTACAGCTCCGATCCCGGGCGGTGGAACCGCGATGGCCGCGGCACTGATCAAGGCGAACCTGCCCCGGAATCTGGAGGGGGACCCCGGCGACTTCGTAACCAACTTCCGGGACGGTGTGGGTGAGGATCTTCGGATCTTTCGAGCAGAGAGGACGTCGGGAGAGGACGTGTTCGACCTGCGTTGGGAGGACGAGGCACTCTTCAGCGTCTCGGTCGTCAGGCCCACTCAGGAGCAACGCCTGAGCGAGGTTCGATCAATGTGGTCGAGGATCGTGGGTTTGTTGGCGGTCATCGCCTGGTTGATGCTCGCTTTCACCGCTGGATCGGAAAAGAGCGACCGTGCGGCTGGAGCGCTCACCCCCCTGGGGCTCGCCCTACTGGCTCCGGTCGGAGCCGCCATGGGTTCGCCGCCGTTCTTCACTGCGGCCGATTTCGTATTGCCCGGACCCGTTCCTGTGTCGTTCGAGCGCGTACTCCTCCTTGGGGTGGCCTTGGGCGTGGTGTTGGCCGCCCACATGCCGCCGCCGATCCGGTTCCGCTCTCTGGCCTCGGGCTTCGCGGTGCTCATCGGTTTCCCACTTCTGTCGACGCTGATTTTGGACGGCGCGGGTCCTGGGCTACTGGTGGGTGCGGAAGGGAAATGGATCGCATATCAAATGGTTATGGCTATTGTACTTACGATTCTTTGTCTCAGTGCATTTAGAATAGGAGAGCGCACCGACGGAGGAGCCCCTCCCCGGGTCCCCCTCACGTTGGCATTCATAGCTCTGGTGGCGCTCTGCATGACGGGAGCTTTTTGGGTGCGGATGGCGGGAACGATCCCCGGATGGGTCACCTCGGCGTGGGCGTTGCCAGCACTCCTGGCCGCGTACGGGCTGTCATGCGTCGGAGAGGGCCGCCGCGACTGGATGTCCTGGTTCGCTGCGGCGGTCATCGGGTCCTCTGCGGCCGTCGTGATCACTTGGGGAGCTCGCATCGACGCCCGCATGGATGACGCCGAGCTCCAACTGTCACGCCTGGGCGTGCCCGCGGATCCATACCTCGAGTATGTGCTTCATCGCTTCGTGGATACGGCCGACTCGCTTGACGCGGCGGGGGCGGAGTCGGGGGAGCTTCTCTACGAGAGCTGGATCATGAGCGGGTTGGCCGAAGAGGGAACGGGCGTGTGGCTCACGCTCTGGTCCCCGGGGGATCTTCCGGAATTCGAGATCACCATCGGTGTGGATGGGGGACGCCCCGGCTCTGCCGACGACTTCCTTGAGGAGGCCCGGCAAGGTGAGCCCGCCCTGGTCAGGCGTCTCGGTGCCGGCGACGCGAACTACGTCGTTCAAGTTCCGCTTGCGGGGGGGCGCGTGGTCACGGGTGTGTTGCCGGCCCGGAGGGAGCTCTCGAACTCCTCACCCTTCGGCCCGATCTTTGGTGGCTTAACCGCGTTGAGTGAGAGTCCGCTCACCATGGTTCCGCTTCTGCCGAGTGATGGGGGGACGTCGTCCGAAGAGACGGTCTGGCGCCGTTCCGACCAGGGATGGGAAGCGACCATGGGCGTGCCCTATCCGGACGGAGCGGTCGACGCGAAGTACTCCCTGGAACTCCCGAGGCCCCTTCTGGCCGTGGCTCGGGGGACGCTCCTCGTGCTCGCTAACAGTCTGGCGATTCTTTTCCTGTGGACACTGGGCCAGTATGTGCTCGTGGGGCGGCGCCCAACGGTCCGAACATGGAGGAACCCGTTCTCGTCCTTTCGAGCCAAAGTGACCCTTGCGCTCTTCGGGTTCTTCCTCGTGTCGGCCACCCTCTTCGGCACCATCGCGTTCCGGACGCTGAACCAAGCCACCGAGAGAACGGCCGCCGCGATTGCGGGGCGGGTCGCTGCAGACGCGGCGGCTTTCTACCGCGACGTGCAGGGCTCCATGACGCTGCTCTCCGGTCGCGTGGGCGCGGACCTTCTGGAGTATCGAGCGGGAGAGTTGCGGGGCGGGTCGGTGGACGACCTCGTCGAGCTCGGCTTGTACGATGGGTTGATTCCCTACGAGTTGAATCAACGGATCGAGAACCGGGAGGAACTCCTCGAGACCACGCTCGGGAGCCTCGGCCGGCGCGAATACTTGATGGCCTTCCGAAGGCTTCCGGACGGTGACGTGGTGGCGACGCAGGTGCCGCTCCAGGCAGGTGCGACCACCTTGAGGCAGCGGGAGATCGCCGAACTGGTCGCCTTCGTCGTGTTGCTGGGCGCCGGGCTGTCTTTGGTTCTCGCATTCCTGGTGGCTCGAACGCTCACCAGCCCGATTCGCACGCTCCAGGTGGGGTCCGAGAGGGTGGGCGGGGGCGACCTCCAGCTACAGTTGCCCAGTGACCGGGCGGATGAATTCGGGTCCGTCTTCACCGCCTTCAACCGCATGGTGTTGCGTCTCCAACGAGCGCGTCGAGCGCTGGTCAGGACGACGAGGCGTACCGAAGCGATCGTCGAAGACGCTGCGACCGGCGTCGTGGCGCTCGATACTCTGGGTCGCGTGATTTTGGTCAACGCGAGGGCTCAGGCCGTGTTGGAGGGACGCATAGAAGTCGGTGGGCCCATGCCCCGATTCGATGGCCCGAGGGGCGAGTTCGTCGAGTGGGTCGAGCGCTGTTTGCGGGACGGCCTTCGGGAAGCCACCGTCGAATTCCAATGGGGTGAGCGGCGCATCAGGGTGCGCGCCCGTGAAGTCTCACGGCAGGAACCCGGGGGAATCGTCCTTTCCCTCGAGGACATCACCGATGAGTTGCGGACCGAGCGGATTCTCGCCTGGGGCGAGATGGCGCAGCAAGTCGCACACGAAGTGAAGAATCCGCTCACACCGATCAAGCTGAGCGTGCAGCACATCCAACGGGCCTGGAAGGATCAAACGGGGGAGTTCGAGGCGGTCCTGGAGCGGAATGTAGGGGCCATCCTGAGTGAGATAGACCGCCTCGCCGAAATCGCGAGCGGCTTTTCACGCTTCGGTGTACCGGGCGCAGCCGGCGACGTCCCGCTCGAGGCCGTGGACGTGGCCGCCGTGGCTCGGGAGGTGCTCACGCTGTACCGCGGGGGCGAGGGCGGTCCAATTGACTTCGCCGCCGCCATCCCTCAGGATCTGCCGTTGATCAGCGCGCGTGAGACAGAGTTCAAGGAAGTCTTGAGCAACTTACTCGAGAACGCGCGGGCGGCGATCGAGGAGGAGGGAAGAGTGGTCATCGAAGCCGCGTCGGTGCCGACCGAGGTGGAAGTCCGGGTCCGGGATAACGGCGCGGGCATACCCGTCGAGCTCATGGGAAGGATCTTCGAACCGCGATTTAGTACCCGTTCCACCGGTACCGGACTCGGCCTCGCCATTGTTCGCAAACTGGTGGAATCGTGGGATGGTACGGTGGCTGCGGAGATGGATCGTGGGGAGGGCACCGTGATCCGCCTACAGCTTCGGCCGTGGATTGATACAGGGTCGATTGTGAGTGACGATGACTCCTGACGAGGGGAACGGCGCACTGGCGATTTGGTTTCGGATAACACACCTTAGTACGTTAGTGCAGGAGACCCTGTCCCCTCCACATGGAGTGTCATGACGGATTTCGCTCAACCCGCTGAGATCCGACCCTCCCGGTCTCCCACAAGAGGCACCCGCCCCAATCCCAACACCCATCAGGTCGGAGAATGGCTCGAAGCTCAACGAGGATTTCTCGCGAGATATTGGTTCGAGGAAGTCTTGCATCGAGTCATTGTGGATCCGGAAATGGAGCGTGTTCTCGCACGGTTCCTCAACTTGCTGACGTGTATGATCCCAGGGAGTTTCGATCATCGTCGATCTGCGGTGGACCCGGTGTGGAAGAGTGCTGCGGAGCTCTATGGGGCGCTTGGCGCGAAGAGGGGTTTGGCGGCCGGCGAAATCGTTGAAGAATTCCAGATCGTGCGTGAGGCGCTTGTGCGCATGCTCTTCGAGGCCCCGCCCGCGAGGTATGGGGTCCAGTTCTCACTCGCCGACGCGCTTCGATTGAACCGCTTCCTTGATAGTGGCGTGACGCATGCGAGCATCGGCCATACGGATGGTCTTTTCTTCGCCCTCTTCCAGGGGAGCGGTGTATCGAGCGTCCCCACCGAGAAGCTCGTAGCGGAGCTCGAGGAGCAACTCGAGTGTCTCGAGGTGGAGTGGACCGCCGTTCGTTAATCCGCTTGATCGGCCGAGGCGCTCCGCACCATCGCCTCGAGATCGCCCATCTTGGGGCGGCCGATGAATTGGCTCGTGAGTGAAGCCATCGCAAAAATCACGATCCAACTCTCTGAGCCGGTCATCAACCCGGCCGTGATCCCGATGAAGCCGAGCGCCTCACGGAGGGCTTGCGGAACAATCACCGACAAGGAATAGGCCCTCAGCGCGGCGACCTCATCCGACCCACGATCGATCTGCCGGCGCCGTCGTCCCTGAGCGGACGCGATGGCGAGGCCGACGAAAACCACGCCAACGGCTCCGTACCGTATGGCTTGGGCTGGGGACCCGGCAAATGACCCGAACGCATCCGACCGCACCAGAAAAATTGCCACGCCCGCAAAGAGGGCCACGCCGACCATCATGCTCAGCGAGATGATCAGCAAGATCGAGCACTGCTGTCGGATGTTCAGGCTTCGCGAACCTCCCTCACCAAGTCGGTCATCGAGGCCTTGGCGTCCCCGAAGAACATCAGGGTGTGATCCATATAGAAGAGCGGATTGTCGATGCCAGCGAATCCGGGTGAAAGACTTCGCTTCATGACGATCACGCTCTTCGCCTTATCCACATCGAGAATCGGCATGCCCGCGATCACGCTCTGGGGATTGTGCGCCTCAGGGTTGACCACGTCGTTGGCACCAACGACGAGCACGACGTCGGTCCGGCCGAAGTCCTCATTGATCTCGTCGAGGTCGAACAGCTTGTCGTAGGGCACGTCCGCTTCGGCGAGCAGGACGTTCATGTGCCCGGGCATACGGCCGGCCACCGGGTGGATGGCGTACTTCACGTCTACGCCCCGCTCCTCGAGGTTGTCCATTGCCTTCCGGAGTTCGTGCTGCGCCTGCGCGACCGCGAGACCGTAGCCCGGCACGACGATCACGGATTGGGCATAGGCCAGGATCGTCGCCGCACCCTCGGCGTCCACGGAGCGCGCCGTCTGGTCGCCCGACTCGATCTGGTCGGCACCGGCCGTCTCGCCACCAAACGATCCGAAGGCCACGTTCGCCAGCGAGCGGTTCATGGCCTTACACATGATCATCGTGAGGATGAGGCCGGCGGCGCCTACGAGCGCGCCGCTGAGGATGAGCACGTTGTTTCCGATCACGAACCCCGCAGCGGACGCAGCCAACCCCGAGTAGGAGTTGAGCAAAGAAATAACGACCGGCATGTCCGCGCCGCCGATGGGAATCACCAGGAGGACGCCCAGCAGGAGTGCGATCGCCGTGAAGATCGAGAAGACCGTGAGAGCTGAGAGTCCCCCGACACCGAACACGCCCATCACCGAGGCACCCAGCACCAAGAGCGATAGGAAGAGTAGGGCGTTGAAGGTCTTCTGGAGCGGGAACGTGATGGGATTGCCCGACACCAGCCCCTGGAGCTTGCCGAACGCGACGAAGCTGCCGGAGAAGGTCACCGTACCGATGAGGCAGGAGATGGCGATGGTAAACCCGTCACCCAACGCGAGAGCCGCACTCGCCGACTGCACGCGCAACAACTCGGCCGCCGCAACGAGAGCCGAGGCGCCGCCTCCGAACCCGTTGAAGATGCCCACGAGCTGGGGCATGTCGGTCATCTTCACCGTCCGTGCAGCCACGCCACCGATGAGAGAGCCCAACACCATTCCGGCCACGATGCCGGTCCAACTCAGGACTTGGTTTTCGACCAGCGTAGCGACGATGGCGAGGAGCATGGCCAAGGCCGCCAACCGGTTCCCCCCACGAGCCGTGGCGGGGGACTGGAGGCGTTTGAGGCCGACGACAAAAAGGACGGAAGCAAATAGGTACGACAACTCCACCCAAAGGGAAAGATCCATGAATTAGCTCCTCAAGAAGGCTGTTGGTGGAGTACAGTGGGTCGCCACCCGTGCTACCGCACGGGTACCCGGGATGCCACGGCCCCAACTCCTAGGGAGAGCGACGACGCCATAGCATTCGCTACGGCTAGGAGCTCCAACACCGGAGATGGGGTCGTGCCACCACAACCCTTCAACGAGTATGGTCATGCCCTTGATGATCGTGGGTACAGAGCGCTAGTCCGGTTGATCCTGTGTCTCTCCTCTTCGCCGTAGCGTTGCTACGCCTCGTCGTCGTTCCTTGTCTGAACGCGCACCGGCGACCTGTGCGCGACCCACTGTACTCCACCAACAGCCTCCTGAGTGGCCGCTAGTTTTTCTTGAACATTTGGAGCATGCGGTCGGTGACCATGAAGCCCCCGACCACATTGATCATCGCCATCACGATGGCGGAGATTCCCAGGATTTGCGCGAGCCCGGAATCGACTTGTGCCGAGACCACCAGGGCGCCGACGACCGCGATGCCCGAGATGGCGTTGGCTCCGGACATCAGGGGCGTATGCAGGGTCGGGGGCACCTTTGTGATGACCTCCCGACCCGTGAGCGTGGCGAGGACGAAGACGTACAGTCCGACAACCATTTCGCCCATCGGGATCCTCCATTTCAGTGTAAGCACGGTTTCGGTGGGAAAGCGCTGCAGTTACTGCCCGAGAACCTACTCAGGATCTCCCGATGCGCCAGACCGTCGAGCAGGGCTCTGAACGTGGGCCTAAAAAAGCGTTGCCGTCCAAGGAATCCTCAGCTTAGCATCGAAATGGGGCGGTTCGCGCTGATGGGGGTTTGATTCCCGGTCGGTCGCAGCGTACGAGCCTACCGCCGACCTGTCATGACCAAGGGAGGCCGATCGTGGACCAGGAATCATTGAAGCTTGGGTCCGTATCGGAAACCGGCTCTGTGAGGATCTCCTCCCACATCCCGAATCGGGCTGGTCCAAATCTGCTCGGGGCGGGCCATAGGCAGAAGCACGCACGCCAGCCGGTTATGGGAACCTTAGCCCAGCTTCTCCTTGGTCGGCCCGTGCAGCACCTCGCCCCCGTGGGCCACGCAGGTGCCCGCGACTACCTCGTCCTCAAAGTCGAGCGACAGCTCGCCCTCGGCGACGAGCTCCTTGAGGAGCGTCTCGACGTTCTTCGAGAACATTTGGCTCGCGTGCATGGGGATCTCTGCGGGTAGGTTCGCGGGGCCCATCACTTTCACGCCGTTTCGCACCACGGTCTCGCCTTCGCGCGTGACGGCGCAGTTGCCTCCGGAAGCGGCCGCAAGGTCCACGATCACCGATCCGGGGTGCATCGAGTCCACCATCTCTTCGGTGATGAGCCGGGGCGCAGGCCGCCCGGGGATCTGGGCCGTCGTGATCACCAGATCCGTATCGGTGATGTGCGCGGCAATGAGCTCGAGTTCGCGCTGGTGCTGCTCCTCGCTCAGCTCCTTGGCGTAGCCGCCCTCACCTTCGCCGGTGACCTCTTCTTCCGTCTCGAGGAACGTGGCACCCAAACTCTCGATCTGCTCCTTGACGGCGGGACGCACATCGAAGGCCTCCACCTTGGCGCCCAGACGGCGCGCTGTGGCGATCGCCTGGAGCCCGGCCACGCCGGCGCCGAGGATGAGGACCTTCCCGGGCCGAATGGTTCCGGCGGCGGTCATGAACATCGGCAGGAACTTTGCGAGTTCGTCCGCGCCGGTGAGCACGGCCTTGTATCCCGCGACCGTGGCCTGCGACGAGAGCACATCCATGCTCTGCGCTCGCGTGATCCGCGGGATGAGCTCCAACGCGAACGCGGTCACTTTGGCGGCGCCGAGACTGCCGATCAGTTCCGGCTCGGTGAGTGGCGAGAGTAGCGAGATGAGCAACACACCCTCGGGGAGCGCTGCAATCTCTTCGTCGGTCGGCGGCTGAACCTTCAAGACGACTCCGGCGCCCTGCATGGCCGCCCTCACGTCTGGAGCGATCGTCGCCCCCGCTTCGCGATACTCGTCGTCCGAGAAGTGCGACGGGACGCCGGCTCCTGACACGACGGTGACTTCGCATCCGAGTTTTTCGAGCTTGGGCAAGCTCGCGGGAATCAGCGCGACCCGGTGTTCACCAGGTAGTGTTTCACCGAGAACGGTGACGTTCATGACGTGCTCCCACCTTGAATTTCTGACCAGGAACCGGTCGGACCACCCGGCGCGAACTTGCGCGGAGTCGTTATACGCGCGCACCATATCGGCCCACCGCTCTTTCCTCAAGGCTTGCGAGGGGCCGATGAAGATCCTTGAAGATATCGAATCCGTCGATCGACGTGGATTCATGGCGTATATGTCCGCTCTGGGTCTGGGTGGGACGGTGTTTCCGGGAGTCCTCTGGGCGCAGGTACAGACGCGCGGTGAGATCACCTCTGAGATCGTTGCTGACGCGGGGAAACTGGCTGGTCTGGAATTCACCGAGGAGGAGCGCGCCCTTATGCTCGAGGGCCTGAACACGAATCTCGAGGCGTATGCGGCTCTGCGTGAAAATCCCGTTCCGAATCACGTGATGCCTGCCGTCCAGTTCGATCCGGTGCTCCCGGGACGGGAGTTGCCTTCCGAAACGCGTCCCTTCCGGTTCACAAGGCACATCGGGCTGAATCGGCCAAGGGACCCGGAGACTTTGGCGTTCATGCCGGTTACTCAGCTCTCCGAGTTGATTCGGACTCGGCAGCTGAGTTCGACCGAACTCACCACGCTCTACCTGGAGCGGCTGGAACGGCACGGCCCGACGCTGGAGGCCGTCATAACGCTGACGGGCGATCAAGCGCTCGTGGATGCGGCTCGGGCGGATCGTGAGATCGCGAACGGTGCCTACCGCGGCCCGCTTCACGGCATCCCATGGGGAGCCAAGGATCTGCTGGCGGCCGAGGGCTACCGTACTACGTGGGGTGCCGCGCCCTACCGGGACCAGGTCATCGGAGAAGACGCGACCGTGGTACGTCGCCTCGAAGAGGCGGGCGCCATCCTGATAGCGAAGCTGACCCTGGGCGCCCTCGCATCGGGAGACTACTGGTACGGTGGCCGAACCCGGAACCCGTGGAACCTGGAGCAGGGCTCGAGCGGCTCGTCGGCGGGCTCGGCCGCAACGACCGCCGCCGGCCTCGTTGGCTTCGCCATCGGAAGTGAGACCCTCGGTTCCATCGTGTCGCCGGCAACGCGCTGCGGTGTAACCGGGCTCCGGCCGACTTACGGGCGCGTCAGCCGCTCTGGAGCCATGGCGCTCTCGTGGAGCATGGACAAATTGGGTCCCCTCGCCCGCAGCGTGGAGGACTGCGCATTGGTCTTCAACGCCATCCACGGCGCGGATGGCCGGGATCCTACGGCGCGCACAACGCCCTTCAATTGGGATTCCGATCGGCCGCTGTCGGATCTCCGGATTGGGTACTTCCGCCGCGGCTTCGAGTCGGACGGCGTGACTGAGCACGACGAAGCGGCGCTCGAGACGCTCCGTTCGCTAGGTGTAGAGCCGGTACCGATCGACCTTCCCTCCGACTATCCGCTCCAGGCGCTGCGGATCATTTTGCGAGCGGAAGCGGCGGCCGCCTTCGACGAGCTGACAGTGAGCGGAAGGGACGATCTGCTCGTGAGACAGACGCCCGGGTCATGGCCCACCTCATTCCGGGTCGCCCAGATGATTCCGGCCGTGGAGTACGTCCAAGCCAACCGGATCCGCACGATGCTCATGGGTGCGCTCGAGGCGGCGCTGGAGGGGATCGACGTGTTCATCACCCCCAGGGGCGCCCCCGACCATTTGCTGATGACCAACCTGACCGGCCACCCGGCTGTGGTGGTGCCGAGCGGCTTCAACGACGACGGAACGCCGGTGAGCACGGTCTTCATTGGTCAGCTTTGGGCGGATGCCGAGACGCTCAGGGTAGCGAAGGCCTGGCAGGACGAGACGGACTTCCACACGCGGAGGCCGCCGCTGTTTGGGTGAGGGGTGGGGTAGGACATACCTGGAGGACTTCGAATCACCCGGCGCAGTTGCGTCCCATTCCGACATGGACCGGCCCCACCCCCTCGATCAGCGTAGGACTGACGGCCCCATTCCGGGGATGTACGCCTCGTGCGGGAGGAGTCCATGTTGGCACAGGTCGGCTCTGCTTCGGTCGCCGGACAGGACGGCTGATTCGAATCCCGAACTCCCAGACTCTGACCGACCCGATCGCGAACTACACATTAGAGTTTCCGTTCTCATGGCATGAGGTGCCGGTGGTGATCACGTTCGAGAGCGATTGGCGTAGAGCCAAGGCGCGTCTGCTGAAAATGGTAAACGAAGCGAGCGTGGAGATGAGCCAGAGGGCTGCCGAATACTTGCGGAACCGACCGAGCCGCATGTTGATTTTGCACGGTACGGTGACGGCGACCGTTTATACGTCGGTTCTGGACCATGGGATCTGCTTGACGATGCGTTTTCTCACGGATCCGCGGCAGCACAGGGGCTTCGACCAGACGCTCTGGGAGGGCGTTCTCGACATCATGTCCAGCGAGCCGAACATCGACTTGGCGTACTCGACCTAGCGGCTCGTCGGCCTGTAGCGCGAGTTCCAACCTCCCACCGACACGCCATCCCGAACTCACCGGGAGTTGGTGAAAGAGGGCGGATTGCTTTGGGCGCGCCGCAGGGCGTGCCTACGCGACGTGCCTAGTTGTAAGCATCGCTCGATCTCGGTAGTTTTTGGGCCATGTGCACGACCTCTCCCTCGGATTCTACTTCTCGGCCATGCGTTTATTCGTCGCACTGAACCTCCCTAAGAGGGAGCGCGACCGGATCTACCGGGCTTCCAAGATCCTCCGGGAATGTGAGCTCCCCGTGCGTTGGGTGGGGCCGGAGCACTTCCACGTGATCCTGAAATTCCTCGGCGAGGTCACGGATAACCGAATGGAAGGAGTGCGAGAGGCACTCCAAGGTGTGGCCATGAGCACGGCCCGTCTCAATCTTGCCGTAGGAGGTTTCGGCGCCTTCCCGACGATCCGCCGTCCTGAGGAAATCTGGGTCGGCATCGAACCGAGTCCGGCTCTACGGTGTCTGAAGCAGGACGTGGAATGGGCCCTCATGGCTTGTGGCTTCGAGCGTGAAACGAGGGCTTTCCATCCGCATCTCACTCTTGGCCGAGCCGATGCGCAGGATGGCGCTGGAGCGTTCCGTGGCCTGGATGACAAGGCCGCAAACTTGGCCTATCAAGGGCAGGTGAAAGTGCGGACACTCGATCTGATGCGCTCTCAGTTGTCAAAGGGTGGGGCGCCCCGGCATACCCTGCAGGACAGTATGACGCTCGAGGGCTGAGCGGTGCTCGGATTGGGCTGTCTCAAAGGGTGCCTCGGAAGGGTGTGGCTCCTGGGCTTACTGGTCGCTGCTGCCTTCGCGGGCTGGAGGTGGGGGCCGTCGGTAGTCCCGGGGGTAGGGGGTTGGTTCGCCGAGGAGGAGGCGACGGTGGAGGTCGTACCGCCCCCGGAGTTGGCCGAGGCCGCCCTGGATCGGTTCGAACGCTTCCGCAACGGAGAGAGTGGGAACCAGCTCAGCCTGAGCGCCGCGGAAGTCGTTTCCGTGATGCGGTATTCCGCGCCCGGAATGGTTCCACTGGGCGTTTCGAATCCAGTCGTTGAGTTCGAAAACGGAGTTGTCTCTCTGAGGGCCCGTATCGCGGTCGAGGCCTTTCCCGGATTGCCTACTCTCGATGGGATACTGGGCTTCCTCCCCGACACGGTTTCCATTGCGGTTGAAGGCGCCCTGTCTCCGCTCGATGACGATGGGGTCGCGCTCATCGTACATGCCGTGCGTGCGTCCTTCATCCCGGTGCTGCTCCCCGACGGGATGACTCCCAAAATCTTGACGGCCTTGGGCAGACGGTACGTCGAGGGGCTCCCCGAGGACGCGCTGGCGTTCCCCCTGCCCGATGGAGTGCGGTCGGCTCACGTACTTCGTGACCGCCTGATCCTCGTGCGGGACGGTTGAATCTCCGGATCACGGTGAGGATATGCCCCGAATCCTGATTGTCGACGACGAAGAATCGATCCGCGGTGCGCTGAGGCAGGTTTTCGAGTACGAGGACCATGAGGTGGAGACTGCCGAAGACGGGCCTGAAGCCCTGATGCTTTTCGAGTCCTTCCACCCGCACATCACATTCCTGGACGTGAAGATGTCCGGGCTGGACGGCCTCGAGGTGCTTTCACGGATCCGAACTCTCGATTCGAACGCCTGTGTGGTAATGATCAGCGGTCATGGAACGATCGATACCGCTGTCGAGGCGACGCAGAAGGGAGCCTTCGATTTTATCGAGAAGCCTTTGGACACGGGGCGCCTGCTCGTCACGCTTCGGAACGCCCTCGAACTTCGGGGGCTCACCGAGAGTGTCCAGCTTCTCCGAAGCGAGGTGGGCACTCGCCACGAGATCGTCGGTACGTCGCAGGCTATGCGCGATGTCATGGAGCGGGTCGGTAAGGTGGCGCGGACGGATGCGCGCGTGCTCATCACCGGTGAAAATGGGACGGGGAAGGAGCTCGTCGCCCGTGCCCTCCATCATTCTTCATCTCGGCGCGACGGGCCCTTCATCGAAGTCAACTGTGCAGCGATCCCCTCGGAGTTGATCGAGTCGGAGTTGTTCGGCCACATGAAGGGCTCCTTCACAGGAGCGGTCGCCGACCACGCGGGCAAGTTTGAGCAAGCCCAGGATGGCACACTCTTTCTCGATGAAATCGGCGACATGTCTTTGGATGCCCAGGCGAAGGTGCTGAGGGCGCTTGAGGAGGGGGTTGTCACTAGGGTGGGGGGCTCCAAGGCCATCACGGTAGACGTGCGGGTGTTCGCCGCAACGAACAAGGACTTGTCGAAGGAGATCACCGAGGGCCGGTTCCGTGAAGACCTCTTCTACAGGCTCAACGTCGTCCCGATCGTCGTGCCCCCACTGCGTGAGCGTCGGGAGGATGTTCGGCCGCTGGTCACGTACTTCGTTTCGCAGGCCGTTCGTTCAAACCATGGACCGTCCAAGACGATAGAGGACGGGGCGATGGAGCGGCTCGAGGCTCTCGATTGGCCAGGTAACGTTCGCGAACTCAGGAACACAGTAGAACGGCTCTTGATCCTTTCTCCGGGCGAGGCTGTTCGCGCGGAGGATGTGGATGCTCTGGCTGTCGGTACCGCCAGCGGTGACGCGCTCTGCGCCGCTCTTCTCAACGTCGAGGCTTTCAGCAAGTTCAAGGAAAACGCCGAGATGGCGTATATCACGCACAAGCTTCACATAAACGACTGGAATGTCAGCGAGACCGCCCGCCAGATCGATATGCCGCGGTCGAACCTGTACAAAAAGATCGAGAAGTACGGGCTCAACCGAGAGGAGTAGTCGAGGTTAGGGTTCCCTATTAGGACCGGGACCCCTGAGCGGGGAAGCTTCTCGTTTCCCTCTGGAACTGGCGCTCGCCCCTTCTAGGAACTAGCGTCCATTGAAACGTGTAACGGGCTCTACCCGCCCCGTGGTGAACCACGCGAGCGGGTGCTTAGCCAAGGATGTCTTTTTTCAGAGGATGCCGCTCGGAATGGTGGGGCGCCAAGAAGGCACATCGGGGGGGGCGACGGGCTATGTCCGAGTCACTTGGGAGTGGGCGCGATCGGTCGTCATTGCGGTCCTCCTTTTCTTGGTCGTGCGTGCTTTCGTCGTCGAGGCGTTCAAGATCCCCACAGCCTCGATGGAGGGAACCCTCTTAGTCGGTGACTACCTTCTCGTCAACAAGGCTGTCTATGGCATTGATGAGGTCCCCCTGCTGGGCTTGGGGTTGCCAGCCTGGCGGGAGCCGGACCGCGGAGAAATCGTTGTGTTCCACCCACCCCACGAGCCGCTCAAGAACTATGTCAAACGGGTGGTGGGCGTGCCCGGCGACACGTTGGAGATGCGGGCGAAGACGCTCTTCGTGAACGGACGTGAGATGCAGGAGAACTACGTTCGTCATATTGATCCGAGCCGCGACGCGACCCATTCGGACATGAGGTGGCAGCGAAGCCATCTATTGGCCCGCGGGATCGTTCGCGATCGAGCCTACGGGGAAGACGATGGCTGGGGGGAGGGAGGCGGGGGCTCGCCCCGTGACGACTATCGTCCCTCACGGGATAATTGGGGCCCCATCGCGGTCCCTGAGGACAGCTATTTCGTTCTTGGAGATAACCGGGACAACAGCGAAGACTCGCGGTATTGGGGTTTTGTCGACCGGCGATCCATCCGAGGCCAGCCGTGGAGGCTTTACTTCTCCTACGACGGGTCGGCTGGGCCCAACGTCTCCTTGCTTTGGGCCATACGGTGGGAGCGGGTTGGCCAAGCGATCCGCTGACTACGAAGGTGCTTCTCTTTGGCGGTTGAGCGGACGTCGGGCGATGCACAGGCCGGGGCGCCCGACCCCCGGCTGTCGCGCGCATCATCCCCTTCCTTATCGCGAGGCGCAATCACACATGACTCACGCAGAGGGTTAGATGGGGTTTGCTCCCCGTAAAGGTGCCTTCGGGGAAGGTTCGCTTGATCAATATCTCAAAGAGATCAGCCAATATCCCCTTATCGACAAGGCCGAAGAGGCACGCCTTGCCAGGGGTATCAAGCGTGGGGAAGAAGAGGCGCTCGACACGCTGGTCCGCTCCAACCTTCGGTTCGTGGTGTCGGTGGCGAAGAAGTATCAGAATCAAGGGGTACCGCTATCCGACCTCATCAATGAGGGCAACCTCGGTCTCATCCGAGCCGCCCATAAGTTCAACGAGACCAAAGGCATCAAGTTTATCAGCTACGCGGTATGGTGGATTCGGCAGGCCATTCTGCAAGCCCTCGCGGAGCAAAGCCGGATTGTCAGGATCCCTCTCAATCGAGCGGGCGCACTCCACCGTATCGGACGCCGGAGTTCGGTGCTGCTTCAGGAGTTGGGCCGTGAGCCCACGGTCGAGGAAATCGCCGCCGATCTGGACATCACGCAGCAGGAGGTGGAGCGGACGCTGGGGATCTCTCAGTCGCACCTCTCTCTAGACGCTCCGATCACGCCCGGCGAAGACCACCGACTGCTCGACTACCTGCCGGATCAATACACACCCGGCCCCGAGGACGAAGCGTACGACCACGCCCTCAAGGACAGCGTGGAGGCGGCGCTTTCTTCGCTGAAGGAACGGGAGGCCAAGATTCTTAGACTGTACTTCGGTCTGGATGATCAAAAGCCGATGACCCTCGAGGAGATCGGTGCCCTCATGGGCGTCACTCGAGAGCGGGTTCGCCAGATCAAACAAAAGGCCTTGGTCCGTCTCCGGCATGCGTCCCGGGCTCGTTTTCTGGAGACGTTCTTCTAGAAGGTCACCGGGGCCTCTTCTCCCGACCGGGAACGCCGGATTCTTCCGAGCCGAAAACCCCTGAAAATACTGTGCTTTCCATGGTTGACACCCCGAAAAGGCTCCACTATTCTTCTCTGCTATACTATTGATTTGTACGCGGATAAGCCATGAGAACGTACACTCCAAAAGCCGACCAGATTGAGCGTCGCTGGTGGCTCGTCGATGCTGAGGGCAAGACCTTAGGACGGCTGGCCACACGTGTTGCCGGGATCTTACGGGGCAAACATAAGCCCATGTTTACGCCGCACCTGGATGTGGGCGACTACGTGGTCGTGATCAATGCCGAGAAAGTGGCATTGACCGGGCGCAAGGCGGAGCAGAAAACGTACTTTACGCATTCGGGCTACATGGGACATGAGAAGCACATCCCGTTTCGGAAAATGATTGAAACGCACCCTGATCGTGTGGTGGAGCTTGCCGTTAGAGGTATGCTTCCCAAGAACACATTGGGAAGGCACATCAGGAAAAAATTGAAGGTATATGCGGGTGCGGCTCACCCGCACGAAGGCCAACTGCCGCAGCAGCTCGACGTCTAAAGAGTAGGCACCGAACAAGGATCTATGGCGAAAACGCAAATTCATACGGTGGGCCGGCGAAAGACCGCTGTGGCCCGCGTCAGCCTCAAGCCCGGTAAGGGTGAGTGGTCGGTCAACGCTCGCTCCCTCGACGACTACTTTCCCCGTCTCACCTACCAGCAAAGGATCGCGCAGCCGCTCAAGGCTGCGGAATTGGATGGTCAATTCGACGTCCGCGTCCGCGTCCGTGGTGGTGGGCCGACCGGCCAGGCGGATGCCGTTCGCATGGGATTGGCGAGGGCGCTCGTAGAGCACGACGAAGACCTCCGTCCCGTCATGCGCGCCGGTGGATTTCTGACACGGGATTCAAGGAAGGTCGAGCGCAAGAAGCCGGGGCGCCCGAAGGCGCGCAAACGGTTCCAGTTCTCCAAGCGTTAAAAACACGAGACGACGATATTTATGCAGGAACAGCAGGTGGGACTGAGTGATCTTCTCGAGGCTGGAGTCCATTTCGGGCACCAGACTCGCCGTTGGAACCCGAAGATGAGGAAATTCATCTTCACGGAAAGCAACGGGATTCACATCATCGATCTGCGCAAGACACTCGACCGGCTCAATGCGGCGAAGGAAGCTGTGCGTGAGGTCGTGCTCGCCGGCGAGAAAGTCCTGTTCGTGTGTACCAAACGGCAGCTCCGATCGATTATCGAGCAGGAGGCGCACGAATGCGGCGCCTTTTTCGTTACCGAGCGTTGGCTTGGTGGCATGCTTACGAATTTTCAGACGATCCGGAAGCAGATCCGCCGTCTCAAGGAATTGGAGCGCGGACAGGAAGAGAGCGCCTTCGAGTTCTATACGAAGAAGGAACGACTTCTTCTGGACCGCGAGCGGCTGAAGCTCAACAAGTATCTGTCTGGCGTAAAGGACATGACCCGTCTTCCCGGGGCGATTTTCATCGTCGACGTGAAGCGCGAGCAGATCGCGGTTTGCGAGGCGGACCGTCTCGGCATTCCCGTTGTCGCCATCACGGACACGAACGCGAATCCCGATCTTGTAGACTATCCGGTTCCTGGCAACGACGATGCGATCCGCTCGGTAGGGCTGATCACCCAGTCGATCGCCCAGTCGGTTCGAGAAGCCGGTGCGCAGGTGCCGGAGGAGCAGAAGCGGAAGGTGCAAGATGCCCAGGCTACGACGTACTCGACTGAAACGGGCGAGGTGACCGAGGCTCCGAATCGGTCGGCGACCGTGCGCAGGAAGCGAGTGCCCCGGCCCGAAATCCTCGAAAAAATTGGCGGGGCTGTAGGCGCAGGGGCGCCCGCGAAGGGTGAAAGCGCGGCGGACACCGCTGATCAGCCGGCCGAATCTGCCGATGAGCCGGCCAAGGCTGATGAATTGGCAGCCGATGCTGGGGCGGCGGACACTGCTGATCAGCCGGCCGAATCTGCCGATGAGCCGGCCAAGGCTGATGAATTGGCAACCGATGCTGGGGCGGCGGACACCGCTGATCAGCCGGCCGAATCTGCCGATGAGCCGGCCAAGGCTGATGAATTGGCAGCCGATGCTGGGGCGGCGGACACCGCTGATCAGCCGGCCGAATCTGCCGATGAGCCGGCCAAGGCTGATGAATTGGCAACCGATGCTGTAGCAGGCGAGGTCGAATAGGGATCCTGGCGACCGCGGTGTTCCTGTCCCCGTGGTGGGGGCGGAGAGAGGCGGAGCGATTAGGGGCTCCCGCCTTTTTTTTGTAGGCGGACTATCAAATGAGCGAGTGAAGGACAACACGATGTCGATTTCTGCGAAAGACGTGAAGGCCCTCCGGGACCGTACCGGTGCGGGCATGATGGATTGCAAAAAGGCTCTGACGGAGGCTGGCGGAGACATTGAGGCGGCCATCGACCTGTTGCGGGCGAAGGGTGCGGCGAAGGCTGCGAAGCGTGCGGAGAAATCTGCCAACGAGGGTACGATTGGGTCCTACGTGCACTTCGATAATCGCACCGCGGCAATCGTCGAGTTGAACTGTGAGACCGATTTCGTAGCTAAGACGGACGATTTCCGGGGTTTGGCCAGGGATATCGCGCTGCACATCGCCTCGCAAGCTCCCATTTCAGTGAGTCCGGAGGACATCCCCGAGGATGTGGTCGCGCGCGAGCGACAAGTTTATGAGCAGCAGGTGAAGGAAGAGGGTAAACCTGACAACATCAAGGGGAAGATCGTCGACGGTAAGCTCAACAAATTTTTCAAGGAGAGCACGCTTCTTGCGCAGCCCTTCGTGAAGAATCCCGATCAGACGGTCGGAGATTTGATCACCGAGATTTCGGCCAAGACCGGAGAGAAAATAGAAGTTGCACGGTTTATGCGTTTCAAGGTGGGTGAGTGAATCCGAAAACCGGCAAGAATGTGACTAATGATCCGAAGTACGGAAGGGTCTTACTCAAGCTGTCCGGCGAGGCGCTGGCCGGGAAGCAAGGGTTCGGAATCGAGCCATCCGTTGTGGACCTGCTCACGGATGAAATAATGGCCGTGCACGAGATGGGCGTCAGCCTCGGTGTGGTCATTGGGGGGGGCAACATCGTCCGGGGGGCGTTGGCCAGCCAGAAGGGGATGGACCGGGTCCAGGCGGACTACATGGGCATGTTGGCTACCGTTATCAACGCTCTGGCGGTTCAGGATTTGCTCGAGCATAAGAGAGTGGCGACGCGAGTCATGACGGCAATCCGTATGGAGGAGGTCGCGGAGCCCTATATCCGGCGGAAGGCTCTGCGGCATATGGAGGAGGGAAGGGTCGTGCTCTTCGCTGGGGGGACCGGAAATCCGTATTTTTCAACCGACACGGCTGCTGCGCTGAGAGCGATCGAAATGGGCTCTCAGGTGGTCATCAAAGCCACGAAAGTCAAAGGGGTTTACAGCGCAGACCCCACGCAAGACCCCTCGGCAGAGTTCATCCCGTCCATTACTTTCCAAGAGGTCGTTCAGCGGGAATTAGCCGTAATGGATGTTGCCGCCGTGTCTCTTTGTAAGGAAAACGGCCTTCCGATAATCGTCCTCAATCTCGAGGATCAGGGGGCTGTTTCGGCCGCCATTCGAGGAGACCGGGTCGGCACGTTGGTATCATGAGTCTCCGGCACGGCGTCCCGATCCGGAAGTAAACCCGATGCAATGGGGTGGTCATGTCGTTGGAAAATGCCAAAGTACGGATGGAAGAGGCGGTTGAGGCTGTGCGGCGGGAATTTCAGACGGTGCGCACAGGAAAGGCCACGCCGGCGCTGCTCGATACCGTGAAGGTCGATGCCTACGGGTCCAAAATGCCGCTGAACCAGGTGGCCACCATCGGCACGCCGGAGGCATCGCTCTTGGTCGTCCAGCCTTTTGACAAGATGCTCCTGCCCGACATCGAGCGCGCCATACAGGCGGCGGATCTCGGCTTCAATCCAGCGAATGACGGAAACATCATCCGGATTCCGGTTCCCCCCTTGAACGAGGAACGCCGAAAAGAATTCGCGAGGCTCCTCCACCAGATGGCGGAGGACGGTAGGGTTTCACTGCGCTATGCGCGGAAAATCGGAAACGACGAGGTAAAAAAGGCTATCAAGGAGCATGAGACCGGCGAAGACGAGGGTCGCCGTCAACTGGATGAAATCCAGAAACTGACGGACGTCTGCTCGAAACGGATCGATGAGATGCTCGAGAACAAAGAGAAGGAGGTGATGGCCCTCTAGTCGACGATCTCTCGTCGCAACTAGGCCGGCTCGGTTGTCACTATGACGTCTTCGGAATTACTGCAGAGAATCCGCCTCAACGGGCAAATTCCGCGTCACGTAGCAATCATCATGGACGGCAATGGCCGCTGGGCTAAGCAGCGGAGCCTCCCGCGTGCCGCTGGTCATCAGCAGGGCATGGAAGCCGTCCGGGAATCGGTCGAGGGTGCCCTCGACGCCGGCATCGAAATCCTGACGTTGTTCGCGTTTTCTACCGAGAACTGGCAGCGGCCTCGATCCGAGGTGCTTGCCCTGATGGGCTTGCTCCGTCGCTACATATCCAAAGAGACCCGGAAGCTCCAGGAGCAGGGCTGCGAGGTCCATGTCTTGGGGGACGTGGATGCCCTCGACGCATCCACGAAAAAATCGGTGGACTTCATCACCTCGGAGACCGCCGGGGGAATGGATTTGCGTCTCAATCTCATGATCTCCTATTCGGGCCGGGACGAGATTCTGAGGGCCTGCAGACAGATGATGGAGCGCGCTGCTTCTGGCGATCTAATACTTGAGGAGTTCGATGAAGCCACGTTCGAGGCGGCCCTGTTCACCAAGGGCCTTCCTGACCCCGATCTCCTGATTCGCACCTCAGACGAGTTCCGTCTTTCCAACTTCATGCTTTGGCAGGTGGCGTATACCGAATTGCACATCGCCCCGGTCCTGTGGCCCGATTTTTCGAGAGAGGACCTGTTCCGGGCTGTCTTGGATTTCCAGGAACGCGATCGTCGGTTTGGTCGTGTGACGGTCGGATAGGGCCACACGATGGCGAGGGGAGAGCTAGCCAGCCGGCTCATGGTGGCCGTCGTCGGGATTCCGCTGGCGGTATTCATCATCTATTGGGGTGCGTGGCCTCTCGGGATCCTCCTGGCTATTGTTGGGGCTCTCGGAGCTCGGGAGTTCTACGCCTTGCAGCCAGACGAGACTTTGGCGTTCGTGTGGCTGGGAGTCGCGCTCGCGGGGGCGCTACCGCTGATTGCAGTGATCCACTCCGATTATCATACTTTCGCTCAAGTGGCGTTCGCGCTGGTTTTGGGGACCGCGCTGCTGGCGTTGGCCCTCTCGATCTGGCTTCGCTGGCCCGCTGGCCATCCTCTCGACGCTGCCGCCCGGACAATCATGGGCGCGCTCTACACTGGTGGAGCGCTGTCGTTCTGGGTCCTACTTCGCGCCCTTCCCGAGCAAATGTCTGCCGGAGCGACTGCGTTCCACGGTGCTGCTCTGCTCATTTTCCCGATCTGGGTGACCTGGTTTGGGGATACCTTCGCCTATGGTTTCGGATCCCGCTGGGGCAGGGCGAAGCTCATCGAGGCCGTGAGTCCGAACAAGACTGTCGTTGGGGCGATCGGTGGGCTGCTGGGCTCTTTGTTGGCTGGGGGGGTGTTCGCACGGCTCTGGCTTTCCGGGGTTCCTGAGTTCCCCCTCTCTTGGCCGGTGGGTGCAGCGTTGAGTCTCCCGATCGCCATTGTGGGGCAAGTCGGCGACCTAGCTGAATCGGTTATCAAGCGCCAAGCAGGGGTGAAAGACTCGAGCCGTTTGCTCCCCGGCCATGGGGGTGTCCTCGATCGACTAGATGCACTGTTCTTCACCGTTCCGCTCACCTATGCCCTCCTCCTCCTGATCCGTCCGTGGCTTTGACCAGGGTCGCCATACTCGGATCGACGGGCTCCATTGGCCGAGCCACGTTGTCCGTGATTGCGCGCCATACGGAACGTTTTCAGGTCGTGGCGCTTTGTGCACGCGGCTCCGTGTCTGATGTCGCGGCCCAGGTGGTGGAACACAACGTACCCGTCGCCGTGATCGCTGACCCGGAAGCACTGAGCGGCTTCGACGACCTTCCGGCGGCGGAGTGGAGAAGTGGGCCCGCTGCGGTTCTGGAGATGGTTGAGGATTTGAATGTCGACGTGGTCGTGAACGCCATCGTCGGGTCCGCCGGTTTGGAGGCGACCCTGGCGGCGCTCCGGGCAGGCAAGCGTCTGGCTTTGGCAAACAAAGAATCGCTCGTGGCGGGAGGGCCGCTCGTGATCCAAGCCGCCAATGAGGGTGGTGGGAAGCTGATCCCGATCGATAGTGAGCACTCGGCCATTCTGCAATGTCTGGAGGGTCACGACCCCGCGTCTGTGGCGCGTCTGGTGCTGACGGCTTCCGGCGGACCCTTTCGCGGGCTCGGGCAAGCCGAGCTGGAGGCGGTCGGTCCGGAAGACGCCCTCCGCCACCCGACGTGGGACATGGGCGCGAAGGTCACGGTCGACTCGGCCACTTTGGCCAACAAGGCGCTGGAAGTCATCGAGGCGCATTTTCTCTACGGCATCGACTACGGAAAAATCGAGGCGATCGTACATCCGCAGTCGATCGTTCACTCTTTTGTCGAGTTCAGCGACGGTTCGGTGCTCGCGCAACTAGGATTCCCGACGATGGAGTTACCGATCCTATATGCGCTGTCCCACCCGGAGCGCTTTGCGGACGCATCACTGAGGACGTTCGATCCAGTCCGGTCTTCGCCGCTGACGTTCGAGGAGATCAATCGGGACCGCTTCGGGCTTTTCGCACTCGGAGTCGAAGCGGGAGCCCGTGGAGGCACCGCGCCCGCTGTCTTCAGCGCCGCGAATGAAATCGCCGTGCAGGCCTTTCTCTCGCGGGATATCCGATTTGTCGAGATGCCTGATGTGGTGGGGCATGCGCTTGAAACGGTTCCCGAACGGAACGCGGAGACTGTGCATGACGTATTGGAGGCAGATACGGCTGCCCGTATCGCGGCCGGCGAGTTCGTATGCACACGTCGGTCGCTGGCGGGTGGCTGAGACACGGATGAAAAGGAAGGTCGCGTGAGAAGGATGTTGGAGACCGCATGACGATTCTAGCGACGGTTGTCGTACTTGGCGTCCTCATTTTCGTCCATGAACTCGGCCATTTCATGGCCGCGAAATCCGTAGGCATCGAGGTGCAGCGCTTCTCGATCGGTTTGCCGCCGACGATGGTCGGATTCCGGAGGGGTGAAACCGAGTATGTGATAGGCTGGGTGCCGCTGGGCGGTTACGTGAAGATGGGTGGAATGGATGACGAGGTGATGGAACGGCTCGAGGGAGGGTCAGGCGACAAGACCGACGGAGGGACGGATGGAGGGACCGTCCAAGAGCCTCGCAAGCCTCGGCTGAGTGACTTCGACGGCAAACCCATATGGGCCAGGGCGTTCGTGATTTCCGCGGGCGTGATCATGAACATGCTGTTCGCGTTCGCTGTGTACACGGGTGTGAACGCGACGTGGGGGCTGCAGGAATTCTCCGAGACTCGGATCGCGCGGGTTCAGTCGGAGCTGCTTCCTCCCGGAGCGGAGGTGCTTGCCGAGCTGCCGGTTGGAGCTCGCCTCATCACGGTCGGAGAACGCCAGGTAGAGCATTGGGGTGACGTCCGAGATGGCATCCTGGAAGCAGCGGAGGGTCCCCTTCGGATTATCACCGACGAGCCTCGAATGGAAATCGAGATCTACCTCGCAGCAGATCCACAGGCGAGGACCCGGATCTTTCGGGGATTGTCGCCTTGGCTGAATCCGGAGTTAGGCATCGTGAATCCGGGGCAGCCCGCGGAGGAGGGCGGGCTCGAGACTGGTGATCGGGTGCTGGTCGCGGCCGGCACTCCGGTTACCACCTGGTATGACTTTGTGGATGTCGTCGAAGCCAGCCCGGGAATTCGGTTAGAGCTTTCCCTGGAGCGTGACGGTCGGCCCCTCACTCGCTACGTGACACCCGAAGCCGTCAATGAAGACGATCCGGTGACCGGCGAGAGCCGTAGCGTGGGAAGGGTCGGGATCTACTCCGCGCCGGAGTTCGTGTATCGGGACATCTCTCTGATCCGGGCCGTGCAGCTCGGATATGCCGAAACGGTGGGAATCAGTAGGATGATCCTGGGTTTTCTTGGCGATCTAGTGACCGGCGGAGTGTCACCCCGATCGGTCGGGAGCATCGTGACCATCGGTGCCGCCTCCGGACAGGCTGCCCAGCTCGGGATAGAGACCTTCCTCCGTTTCATGGCTCTGTTTTCTGTGAATCTTGCGATTCTCAATTTGCTTCCGATTCCGGTTCTGGACGGTGGCCACCTTGTGTTCCTCGGCATCGAGGCGGTACGCGGCAAGGCGCTTTCATTGGAGCAGAGAATGAGGTGGAGTCACGTCGGATTCCTGGTCATCATGGGGATCATGCTTTGGGCGCTGTCCAATGACATCCTGAGGCTTTTCGGAATCTAGGAGGTTGTTCAAGAAGTACAGTGAGGGCCACCGGTGCCGCCGCCCGGGTACCCGGGCGGCCACGTTAGAACAGCGTAAGCTGCGCGGGGCCTGTACGGTGCCGCAGTTCCTCGATGTCTATAAAATCCGTGGGTTGACCCTGAAGCGCGACATCCAAGAATCCCTCGAACCCGGCCTTGCGTAGCGCCCCCCCCACCACGGCCGAGGCCAATTCTGGACGGTTGCATTCCTGGGACAGGTGCGCCAAGAGGACACCCGCAAGGCGTGGGTGGAGAAGCTCACAGGCGAAGCGAGCCGCCGCATGGTTCGACAGGTGTCCGTGGCTCGAGGCGATTCTCTGCTGCACCGATGGTGGGTATCGACCTGCTCGAAGGAGTTCCTCGTCGTGGTTGGACTCGAGAATCAAGAAATCACTGTGTTCGAGCGCGAGCCGGATCTGCGCGTTGGGCCGTCCCAGGTCCGTAGCGATGCCCACCCGCGCCCCGGTGTCTCGGTCCACAAGCGCGACGGCTACGGGATCCGCAGCGTCGTGCACGGTCAAGAAGGGCTCCACGCGGATGGCTCCGACTGCGAAGGCTCTACCAGCCTGATACGGCCTCAAAGACTCGGTACCGCGGAAGAGGCCGGAACACGCGGCCTGTGTCCGATCCGTAATGTAGACCGGCGTGCCATGACGACGGCTGAAGATTCCGGCCCCGTGGGTGTGGTCCCGATGATCGTGGGTGATCACGATGGCGTGGACCGCCCCCGGGGTCAGCCCGATGTCTCCAAGCCTCCGCTCGATCTCTCTGCCGCTGAAACCGGCGTCGACGAGAATCCGGGTCCCGCCCGCCTCGACGAGCGTAGCGTTACCGGCGCTACCCGTTCCGAGAACACAGACCTTCATTCACGCTCCGGACGTGTCCGCTCCCACGCCTGTTGAAGGAAAGCCCGTCCGCCCTCGTCCAGTGATACGTTCCTACGAGACATGGCGAGCGAGGTCGTGTCCAGAAAGCGCTCGATTTCGTACTCCTCGAGGCGGTTGCCAGAACCCCAACTGAACGGGGGGACATGGACTGGAGCCATGAGGCCGCCGAAGAGGCTGCTACCCACACCTACAACGCAGCCCGTTGGGAGCAACGTGCCGATCCCTGTTTTCACGTGATCGCCCAAGAAACATCCGACCTTGATGAGTCCGGTATCGACGGTCCCTTCGGTCGTATGGACCCGTACGCTGCCATAGTTGTTCTTGAGGTCGCTGTTCGTCGTGAGTGCGCCAAAGTTCACCCAACTGCCGACGTAGGCGTGGCCGACGTATCCGTCGTGGGCCTTGTTGACGTAACTCAACAGGACGGTGCTGGAGATCTCGCCCCTGATGCGACACCGGGGGCCGATCGTGACGTTACCGAGTGCGCCACCGAGGACGTGCGTGTCCGGTCCCACGAAGGCGGGCCCAGCCAACCGCGTGAACGCGGAGATGTGAACGCCGTCCGATAAACGGATCGGCCCATCGGAGGCGTCCAAATGAACACCCGCTTCCAGGCGCACGTTCTCTCCCAGCGACACTCGTTCGGTTCCGGTGACGTGAACGCCCTCGGTCAGCGTGAAGCGACTCTCAGGAAAGAGGGCGGGCACGTCGGAACGCACTTGTTCTCCGTTGCCGGCCATCAGATCCCAGATGTTTGCCAGGACTCGACCCGGGATCTCGACCTGCGGGAGCCCCACGGCGGAGTCATCCGGATTCAATAGGTCGCTCTCGCTAGGCGGGTCTGTCCCGCCAGGAAGAATCCAGCCGACGATTTGGCCTTGGATGGTCAGAACCGCTGGCTTGTCGACAGGCGGTGCGGGGACGAAATCCGGGATGGCTCGACTCGAGAAGAGAATCCGTAGCGCCCCCGTGTCCGCTCCGATCGCCGAGGCCCGTGCGTAGGAATCGAGCACCTGAGCGGCTCCAGGATCGGCGAATCCGTCGAGTCGCGGATCGGTGACGTGCCCAACGCAGGCCTCACCCCAGAAACGCTCTGAACGTTCACGAAGTGTGAGACAACCGAACAGCAACTCCCCGGCTGGCCGCGTGACGGAAAAAGGAATCCAGTCGCGGGCCCGTTCATCGTCGAATAAGATGAATGTCATCAGGCACCGCTCTCCGGAGTCGTCGGCTCACACACCGAAGCGGGGAGTTGTTCGAGAAGCCGCTTCAGGTCCGGTGCCCGCTCCGTCGTCGTGACCAGAGTGATTTCGCCGCACTGCACGACCACCAGGTCGTCCACGCCGAACGTCGCGACAGTGCCACCCTCGGCATAGACGACGTTTCTCTTCCCGTCCACGATGTGTCCGGAACCCACGATGACGTTTCCGTCGGGATCGGCCTCGCGGCTCCTCGTAAGGCCCTCCCAGCTACCCACGTCGTCCCAGTCGAACGTAGCCTCGACGGAGGCCACGCTTGCGCTCCGCTCAAGTACCGCCACATCCACGGTGAGCTTGGGCACTTGAGCGAAAAACGCTTCAGGGGACTCGTCATCGATAAGCGGCAGAAGATCGCCGATCTCCGGTGCCACCGCCCTCACTTCACTCAAGAAGGCCGAGGCCGTCCACACGAAGATACCGCTGTTCCAAAAATGCCCTTCGTCGATGTAGCGGTGTGCGGTCTCAACGTCGGGCTTTTCATGGAAAGCACCGACAGCGAACGCGCGAACGCCGGCGGGCGCGACGAGCGGCTCACCAGGCTCAATATATCCATAGCCGGTCTCAGGGCGGTTGGGCAGGACCGAAACCGTGAATAGCCCGCCGGTCTCCTGGGCCAGGCCGACGGTGTCTCGCAAGAGCTGAAGGAAAGCGGCTCTGGGCTCGATGATATGATCGGCATGGAGTGATATGATGACGGCATCTGGGTCGATCTTGGCGATCTCCCAGGCCGCCCACGCCAGCACCGGGCCGGTGCCTCGCGCCTGTGGTTCCACCATGAACGCTTCATGGCCAAGGCTGGGCAAGACCTCCCGGATCGGCTCCGTCAGTCGATCCGACGCGAGGATCCGAATCCGCTCTTCGGGCACGAGATCGAGGGCCCGATTTACGGTGTCGACGACCAGCGGCGCATCGGAGGCGAGGGGAAGTAACTGCTTCGGCCGGCCGGGCGTGCTTGCTGGCCAGAAACGAGTGCCGATCCCGCCAGCGAGGACCGTGACGTAGACCTGAGGATCAGTCTCCTTCGATGATCTGGTGGATTCGGGCAAGGAGCTTCTTTGGGCTGAAGGGCTTGGTGAGAAAGTCGTCCGCCCCTAGGGAGAAGGCGGCTTGCCGGTCCGCGTCTTGGCCCTTGGCGGTGAGGATGACGACCGGGGTGGATCTCCGGTCGTCCATTTGACGGATCTTTTCGAGGACTTCCAGGCCGGTGGCTCCCGGCATCATGATGTCTAAAAGGATCAAATCGTAGTGATCTCCGCCCTGGACCGCCTCGATCGCATCGGTCCCGTCATGCCTGAGATCGACCTCGAATCCAGCCATCTCGAGGAGGGTTTGTAGAATACGGCGGATATGAGGCTCATCGTCGGCGATCAAAATGCGCCCACGTGAGGTAGAGCGTTGCGTCTCTGGTTGCATGGGCTTCGGCCCCTTTTGGGAGCGATATTAGCGCGGGAACCTACCCGGCAAACGGTGTAGAAGTCAAGGAACTTCAACGGTTGGAGCCGTTGACAGCGCCCCCTTGATTCGCATAGCCTTGATGCCTTCGGGTAGCCCTCAACCGTCCCCTGACTCTTCGCAGTGAACAAACCTTTTCTATCTAGATCGGGGTCGCTACGCGTGGCGGCGCTTTGTTTCGCTTCAGCCTCGGGTCTCACCGGTTGCGGCGAGAACATTTTCGAGGTGAAATGGACAGACGCGAGGGTCGATACCGTCCTGGTTCACTCGCTGGCTCGTCCTGAGATCAATCTTTTCTCCGGGTTCGATTTTGTGAAGCGGATTCGGATCCGGGCTCAGACCCCCGGGGTGACTGGTGAATGGGATCTGCTCCTGGATACTCAGGGTGGCCAATTGGTCTTCCTCCTGCCGGGAGCCCTGGACATCGAAAGTACAACCCTGGTTTTCCCGATGCCGGGGGCGGCCTTCGACGACGTCTTGAGGGCGCCCAAAGACACCACCCTCTACACGCGGGATCTGCCTCTTCCCGTCGACATGGGCACCGTTTATGTGCTGAGGACCCATAGGGGTCCGAATCGATTCGGGCTATTGTGCAGCCTCTATGGGAAATTCCAGCCGATAGCAATCGATCCCGCCCAGGAAACGGTACAGTTTGCTTACGATGTGAATAGGATTTGTGACAAACGTGCTCTTGTGCCTGAAGGGTGACGTGCTTGACCTTCGGAGGCTCCGCAGCGAGCCCAACAGCGTAAAGGCCGCCCTCAGTCGGAGGGGTGCGGAGGACCTCGTGGATGCCCTCGACGAGGTGCTAGCGTTGGACGAACGTCGCCGGGCTGCGCTCAGCGAGGTGAATGACCTCAAGGCGCAGCGCAACGAAGTCTCCAAGGAGGTCGGTCGGATCAAGCGCGATGGCGGCGAGGCCGACCAGATGATCGTAGAGATGCGCGAAGTGGGCGCGTGGATTTCTGAGATCGATGAGGAAGTTGATCGCGCCGAAGGGCGCATCCGCGAGTTGATGTTACTGACTCCGAATCTCCCGATCGATGAAGTGCCCTCCGGAGGGGTCGAGCAGAACGAAATCGTGCGTGTGGTGGGCTCACCACCGGAGTTTGATTTTGAGCCGAAGCCACATTGGGACTTGGGCTCGAGCCTGGGACTCCTGGATCTCGAACGGGGCGCGAAGATCTCTGGTTCTGGCTTCCCGGTCCTCACGGGCTCGGGTGCTCGACTCCAGCGATGTCTTATCGACTTCATGCTCGATTTTCACACTCAGGGCTTGCATGAAGAAAAGGGGTGGCACGGATACACCGAGTTGCGGGTCCCGTACTTGGTGACGCGGGATACGCTGTCAGGCACGGGTCAGCTCCCAAAATTTGCGGACGAATCATACCAGAGTGAACGAGACGAACTTTGGCTGATTCCGACCGCGGAGGTGCCGATCACCAACCTTCATCAGGGTGAACTCCTGTCCGCCAAGGACCTGCCGGTCCGCTATGCGGCATACAGTCCCTGTTTCCGTCGTGAGGCCGGCGCGGCCGGTGCCGACACACGAGGGCTGCTGCGGGTGCATCAGTTCGACAAGGTCGAATTGGTGCGTTACGAAACCCCCGAGCGCAGCAGAGAAGCTCTGGAGGAACTCACGGGTGAGGCCGAGAATGTTCTCGATCAACTCGGTCTGCACTACCGTGTTTTGAAGCTTGCGGCCGGCGACCTCGGATTTTCGGCTGAAATGACCTATGACATCGAAGTTTGGGCGCCCGGGGTCGGGCAGTGGCTCGAAGTGTCGAGTTGCAGCACGTGTGGGGACTTCCAGGCGCGAAGAGCCAACCTCCGTTACCGTCCGTCGGGAGGCGAAAAACCGCGCTTCTTGCACACCCTCAACGGGTCGGCTCTTGCACTCCCTCGGCTTATGGTGGCGCTGATCGAGAGCTACCAACAAGCCAACGGCACGTGGAGCGTGCCCGAAGTGCTTCAAGAGCGGCTCGGCTTTGCAGTCATTGAGCCGAGCGCACCCGACCGCTGAGTAGCTTGATGCCATGATCCGCATCAGATGGCCTGTTGCGCTGGCTACACTCTTTCTGGTCCTTTTCGGGTGGTACCTGCTCTACACTCAATCGCTTCTTGTGGGACTCAACGAGAACCAAGAACTGACGAGCGAAGTGTTCAGCATCGCACAGGAGCTCATTCAGGACACAACGGGTTCGGAGACGACGGGCGCGGGTAGACGCCTTCGAGACGTGCGTGGATTCGAGAACTCGCTCTTCGAGCTTCAAGAGGTCATCATTCGGTCGGGAATCCCGATGATTGTGATCAACCCGGCCGACAGCGTCTTATCGGTTCAGAACCTGTTTTTCGACGCAGACATCTTCACGTCCGCGGGGCAGGAATTGGTGCGGGCCGAGGTACGCCGGCTCGATGCGACTGGACGCGAGCCGGTGAGAGGGGCGGCCGGAGATTTGATCTACTTCGGTGATACGCCTCAGCTTTCGGGCCTCCGTTGGATTCCTTGGCTTCAGGCCAGTGGACTCATGCTGACCGCGCTCATCGGGTTCCTGGTGATCAGGTACCAGAGGAGGGCGGAGCAGGACAAGGCCTGGACCGCCATGGCCAGGGAGCTGGCGCACCAACTCGGTACGCCCATCTCTTCCTTGCAGGGCTGGCTGGAGCTCATGAGCCTACCCGCCGAGGAGAGGCCTGAGCGATTGGAAGGCGATGCGGTCGCCGCGGGCATTGAGGAAGACCTAGTGCGGCTGGAACGGGTCAGCCATCGATTCGAACTCATCGGGATGGAGCCGGTGCTGGAGAGCCTCGACGTTCGGGAGGTCGTGAGAGATCTGGAGCGGTACCTGCAGGCCCGCCTCCCACGGCTCGGGTCCGGGGTCGTCCTGATCGTGGATGTCCCCAAGGGCATGCCTCAGATTCTCGGAAGTGAGGTTCTGCTTTCCTGGGCACTCGAGAACGTGGTGAAGAACGCTCTCGACGCGTTGGCCGGCCGAGGGGGAGAGATTCTCCTCGAGGCCAGGAGGGGTCTGCCAGGTTGGCTTCACCTTCGCATTCACGACACTGGCCCGGGTGTGGCTCCGGAGTTGCGCGACATGATTTTCGAGCCGGGAGTGAGCGGAAAGGCCCGCGGTTGGGGGGTTGGCCTCACGTTGTCACGGCGCATCATTGAAGTGACACACAAGGGACAAATTTTCCTGGTGAACACCGAGGGGAAGGGAGCGATTCTTGAAATCCGGCTCCCGACGGCGCAGGCGTGATCGGATCCGATTCATACCTCGAGCAGCTGAACCAGGAACAGCGAGAAGCGGTGGACCACTTCGAGGGTCCGCTGTTGGTCTTGGCGGGGGCCGGGTCGGGGAAAACACGAGTCCTCACCACGAGGATCGCCCACCTCATTCATGAAAGAGGCGTCCCACCGGATCGAATCCTGGCGGTTACGTTCACGAACAAGGCCGCGGGCGAACTTCGAGAACGGATTTCCGGCCTGCTGGGTGAGGCGCCGAAGGGGATGTGGACCGGCACGTTCCACGCCCTCGGGGCTCGAATACTCCGGCGCCATGCACCGCTACTCGGGTGGAGCAACACGTTTACGATCTTCGATGCCGAGCAGAGCCTCAGGCTGATCAAGCGGACCACCGAGGACGTAGGTCTGGACACCCGACGGTGGAGCCCCAAGGCGATTCGCAGCCATCTCAGTGGCGCCAAAAATCAGCTCATCGGCCCGCAGCAGTTCGTCGAGGAAAACGCCGAGGGCTTCGACGCCTTCGCCCGGAATGTGGCCAAGGTCTATCCAGCTTATCAGAATTCGCTTCGAGCGCAGAACGCATTCGACTTCGATGACCTGCTGGTGAAGCCGGTCGAGTTGTTCGAGTCTGACGCGGAGTTGTTAGAGGGTTATCGGAACCGATTCCAATTCCTTCTCGTGGACGAATACCAGGATACGAATCGAGCCCAATTTCGTTTTGTGGAGCTCCTGGCGTCAGAGCACCGGAACCTGATGGTCGTGGGGGATGACGACCAAAGCATTTACGGATGGCGCGGCGCGGACATCAGAAACATCCTCGATTTCGAGACCGCGTTCTCGGGCGCTCACACGGTTCGGTTAGAGCAGAACTACCGTTCCACGGAGGTCATTCTCTCGGCCGCGAACGCCGTTATCGCGGAGAACGTGGACCGGAAGGGCAAAACGCTTCGTACCGATCGCATGGGAGGCGAGCGAATCACGCTGGTCACGACTTCCGGCGAGACGGATGAAGCCCGCTGGATCGCTGACCAGATCGAGGCCAGCGTGTCCGAAGAGCCGGGACGCCCGTATCGAGAGATGTCGATTCTCTACCGTACGAACGCACAGTCACGCGCACTGGAGGACGTCTTCCGGAGACGTGGCCTACCTTACCAGATAGTAGGGGGCGTGCGGTTCTACGAGCGCCGGGAGATCCAGGATGTTCTGGCGTACTTGAGGCTCATTTCGAATCCGTTGGATGCCGGCGCCTTCGAGCGGGTCGTCAACTACCCGAGGCGAGGGGTCGGTAATGCGTCTCTGGAGCGGCTCTCGGCCTGGGCTCGCAGGGAAGGAATCAGCCTTCTTGAGGCGGCCGCCAGGGCCGACGAGGCACCCGATGTCCCCGCGGGTGGTGTGCGGGGTTTTCTCGCGTTCGCCGCCCTGGTCCAAAGACATTCCGCGCTGGCGTCCCAAATGCGGGTCGGGGAGCTGTTGGAGAACCTCGCCGAGGAGTTGGACCTATTCCGGCACCTTGCGGACGAAGGCCCGGAGGGAGAGGATCGGGCGGACAACGTTCGCGAGTTGATTGCCGGGGCGTTGGACTACAACGCAGAGCTCCTAGAGGAACTCGAAGGTGAGACGTTGGATCACTTCACAGAATTGGATCTATTCCTTCAACAGGTCGCGCTCGTGGCGGACGTGGATCGCCATGATCCGGATGCCGACGCAGTAACGTTGATGACCCTACACAATGCCAAAGGTCTCGAGTTTCCGGTCGTGTTCATCTCCGGGCTCGAAGACGGCCTCTTTCCCCTCGCCCGCGCTTACGATGATCCGTCTGAGCTCGAGGAAGAACGGCGCCTCTTCTACGTCGGAATTACCCGCGCTCGAGACAAACTCCATCTGACTCACGCCCGTCATCGCCGCCGCGCCGGTGAGGTGATGTATGGCCGACTGTCGCCGTTCGTCGACGCGATCCCCACGGGTCTGATCGAGAAGATCACGACTGCGGTCGTGAGTGGAGGCGGTGAGTATGGGGGCCGCCGGGCCGTCCGTCGGGAACGGGGCAGGTCGATCGACCTCGGTCTGAGCAATGACGATTTGGCGTTCGACGACGAATTCAACCAGGACCTGCCACGCTTCGTGAAGGGTGAGGCGGTCCTGCACGAAACCTTTGGTTCGGGGACCGTTGGAGAGGTCACGGGCTTTGGCAGAGATTTGAAGGTCACGGTCCATTTCGAGAGCGTCGGCACGAAGCGGCTTCTGGTCCGGTACGCTGGCCTACGCTGCGACTTGGACTGAACGATGTCGATCAGTCGCGAAGAGATCCTCCAGATCGCCACCCTGGCCCGGCTCCGACTCACGGATGCGGAGTCCGAGCGCCTCTCCCAGGACTTGAGCCAGATTATCGGATACTTCGATATGCTCGCCTCCATAGAGGGGCCCGAGGGCGAGCGACTCGAGTTGGGGCCACCGAAAGCCCCGGAGCGCGAGCCCGGCCAGATCGTCCCCGACCCGATGGTGTATCCCCCCGCTGATTCGGCTCCCGACTTCAGGGAGGAGTTCTTCGTGGTGCCCTCCCCTCCGTCGCTCGGCGGCGCTGATGATCCGGGGGACTCTCCATGACTGATATTGCCGACATGGCGGAAGCGGTACGGGATGGGGGAGTAGACGCGGCGGAACCGGCTAGGACGGCCGTCGCCCGGCTCCATGAGCAGAATGAAGGGGCGCAGGGGCTGAATGCTTTTCTTGCGGCGCTGTCGAATGCCGAGGCCGCGGCGCTGGAGGTTCCGAGAGATGGTGGGCGGATTCCCGGAGTCCCGATCGCCGTGAAGGACAACATGGCTACTCTGGAGTTTCCCACCACTTGTGGGTCGAAGATCCTCGAGGGTTATCGTTCCCCGTACGAGGCGACCGTGGTAAGGCGACTCCGCCAAGAAGGCGCCGTCATCGTCGGGAAGACCAACCTCGACGAGTTCGCCATGGGTTCTTCGACCGAGAACTCGGCATACGGGCCTGTGCGCAACCCACGTGACCTCGCCCGCGTACCGGGCGGAAGCTCCGGTGGATCCGCGGCGGCGGTCGCGGCGGGTATCGTTCCGGGGGCTCTCGGGTCGGATACCGGGGGGTCGGTTCGCCAGCCGGCCTCCTTTTGCGGCGTGGTCGGGCTCAAGCCCACGTACGGTCGGGTGAGTCGCTACGGGCTGGTGGCCTTCGCGTCTTCCCTGGATCAAGTGGGGATGTTCGGGGGCACCGTGGCGGACGCGGCCGAGCTCCTCCAAGTGGTGGCGGGTCACGACGCACGCGACTCGACGTCGGTCGATCGGCCGGTGCCGGAGTTCTCGGAGGGCCGCGACGCGGGCGCCGAGGGTCTCGTCGTGGGAGTACCGGCAGAGTACTTCGGTGACGCATCGGAGCCCGGCGTGAAGGCACGCTGCCAAGCGGCGCTCTCGGCATTGGAGACGAACGGCGCACACATCCGGGAGGTCTCGCTCCCACACACGGAGTATGCCCTGTCTGCGTACTACGTGATCGCGACGGCCGAGGCGTCCAGTAACCTCGCCCGTTTCGACGGCGTGAGGTATGGCCTGAGGGACAGCGCGGGCGAAGATCTGGGTGAGATGTATGAGAGGACGCGTACGGCGGGTTTCGGGCAAGAGGTCAAGCGCCGGATCCTTTTGGGTACGTTTGCTCTGACGGCGGGCTACCATGATCAATACTACGGGCGGGCCCAAAGCGTACGGGGCTTGGTGTCCGACGACTTCGCGATCGTGTTCGCCGGCGGAGTCGACGTCCTTTTCACGCCCACCTCACCGACCGTTGCGTTTCCATTGGGCGCTCGGGTCCAGGATCCCCTTCAGATGTACTTGGCCGACGTATTTACGGTTACGGCCAACCTCGCTGGACTCCCGGCCATTTCGGTTCCAATCGGCACTTCGGATGGACTTCCGGTAGGTGGCCAATTGATCGCGCCCCAGTGGGGAGAGACGACACTTTTCCGTGCAGCCTTCGCGCTGGAAGAGGCTCTGGCGGGCGAGAATTCCGATGGGTGAGGCGGGATGGCGATCGACGAGCCGGTTGCCCCGCTCCGACACGAAAGAGTGGGACGCCGAATGAGTTGTGAGCTGGTGATCGGTTTGGAGATACACGTGCAGCTCCGCACGGCCGAGAAACTTTTTTGTTCCGATGAAACAGTCTTCGGCGCTGCGCCCAACAGCCAGGTGTGCCCGGTCTGTTTGGGTCTCCCGGGAGCCCTCCCCGTACTCAATGGCGAGGCCGTCGATCTGGCAATCGTCGCGGCCCTCGGACTGGATTGTCAGGTGCACGAGGTGAGTGTCTTTGCGCGCAAAAGCTATTTCTATCCGGATCTGCCGAAGGGATATCAGATTACGCAGTTTTCCGAGCCGCTGGCGACGGAGGGGACTGTTTTGGTGGACTCGGAGGGTGCGGTCCACCCCATCCGAATCCGTCGCATTCATATGGAGGAGGACGCGGGCAAGTCGATTCACGATCGTATTTCGGGTGGCACCGCGGTCGACCTCAACCGGACGGGTGTGCCGCTCGTCGAGATCGTTACCGAGCCGGATCTACGTTCTCCGACTCAAGCGCGGACTTTCCTGCAGGAGCTCAAGCGGACACTCGAATACCTAGAGGTCAGCGACTGCAACATGGAGGAGGGGAGTCTCCGAGTCGACGCGAACGTGTCGCTCCGGCCCGAGGGTGCCGAGGAGTACGGCGTGAAGACGGAGGTCAAGAACCTCAACTCCTTTTCGGCGGTAGAGCGTTCTGTCGTGGCGGAAGCCAAACGGCAAACCGCGATCCTCGAGGCAGGCGGCGAGATCGTCCAAGAGACGCTCCTATGGGATGAACGAGACGGCACCCTTCGGTCGATGCGGTCCAAGGAGGAGAGCCACGACTACCGCTATTTTCCAGACCCCGACCTTCCACCGCTCCGGATCGATCCCGAACGGATCCGCCAGTTGCAGGCCGAGCTCCCCGAACTCCCCGCTCAGCGGCTTATGCGGCTCATGGAGGAACACGATCTCGATGGCAACGACGTGGAGGTGCTCATCGCTTCGCGTTCACTTGCCGACTATTTCGAGGCCCTGGCAGCGATCGTGGGCGAGGCCAAGGCCGCGGCCAACTGGGTGAAGGGTCCCCTTCTGAAGGAGGCAAATCGTGTGCATCGGTCGGTAGACGACCTAGAAATACGTCCTGCGAGCTTGGCCGAGCTGATCGGGCTGGTCGAGGACGGCACGGTCTCGGGTACGATGGGCCGGAAGGTGCTCGGTCAGATGGTCGATTCGGGCAAGACTGCACGTGAGATCATCGAGACGGAGGGATTATCGCAAGTCCAGGACTCCGATGAACTCAACGCCTGGGTAGATGCCGTGATCGAAGAAAATTCCGACGAGGTTGAGCGGTACCGGTCCGGGGAAACACGGCTCATCGGTTACTTCGTCGGCCAGACCATGAAAAAATCCCAAGGTCGAGCTGATCCTAAGGCACTATCGGCGTTGCTTCGAGGTCGCTTGGACGAATAAGACTCTCCGGCTCCTCGCGGCGAGGCCAGAATACGAGGTCCTTCTCGGGGAGGGGGAAGAACTCGTCGGCTCTCTCATGAAAACAGGCCTCGTCCACCACACCGTCCTGAGCCAAAGCCAGACGCCGCACTTTCTTGGCGAGCTTCAAGTTCACCTCTCCGATCGGGTCGAGATTGGCTGGTTGCGAGTCGGCTCCCGCGACCAAGTAGTCAATGACGGACTCGAAAGAAAGCGCGTGGTAGACCGACACGACCGGGGCAGGCAGATCGAACCGAGACCTTTGGAGCACCTAGTCGAAGACCTGTCTCCAACGGTCGTTGTCGCTGAACTGAATCATCCCCCGAAAAATTCGCTGGTTCGTTCGGAAACTGAAAATCGTGTTGCTCAGAACCTGATCGAAGAGTGCGTCCGCCTCCGAGTGATCGTTTTGCATGACGAGGTGCCTGGCCTTCGTCAGATAATCCTCGCCGACATGGATATCCATGCGGTGTTCCCAGTAGGTATGGCCAAGTGCCTGGGTCGTGCTCGTGGTCAGGAGTTGGCGCGGGATGAAGAGGTTGTGAGCCACCGTGTCCGCCGCCAGGTGCGCGAGGTATCCATAACCGACCGCCCTGAGTCTCGGGCTGTCGGCAGTCGCCAGGATCTCTTCGCCTACGTGCCAGTGATGGCAGTGTCTCCCTTCGGGCACATACTTCTTAGCGAAAGAGATGTCCGCTGCGATCGAGCCGTAGAGGAAGGGAAGGGGATGTGACTCGATAATGGCGCGGATGGCCGGGGGGAGCAGGTAGAGCGAAGCCAAGACACCCTCCTCCAGAGCGATATGCGTCCCCGGGCCCCATCCCCAGAGCGGCCCGGCTGTAAGAGAATCCACGCCAGAGCTACCCAGGGGGCGGCGGTCGCGGTCTTCACGCTCTTTCGGGGGGTTCCCGGGTCATCGCCTCGCCCACGTCATCCTCCGGCTTCGGATTCGGCTGCGGGGTCGTCCACCCCATCGAGGGGCTTGGGCTCTGGGGTGTCTCCAGGGGTGGCTTGGACCCCACCCTCGCCCATGGTCTGCGCTCCGGCTCGAACGCCCCGTACCACGGCGGCGGTATCAAGCAGAACCGATTCGGTCTCGTCCTGGACCACGTCCATGAGTGCGTTGAACTCCTCGACGCGCTGCTCCATTCGATCCGACGTCTCTTTGAGACGATCGGACAAGCCGGAAACCGATGCCCGGACTCTCTGCACGTCCTCCCGCACCACGGCTGAGATGTACTCTACGTTCTCGGCCGCAATGCGCGCGCGCTCGGCCACAGGTTGGATGTAGCTTCGCAGCGACTCAACCAGCTTCTTGAGCTGCCAAGCCAGAGCCAGGGCGACCACAAGGAGGAGCATCGACATCACGGCGATGACCACGGTGGAGACTTCCGCCGCGACCTGAAGGGATGTCCCTGCGCCGCCCGCGGCCTGTTGCTGTAGTGGCAAAACCGAGACTGAAAGCAAACGAGTCATCATTTTGAAAGATAAAGGTTCATGAGGCGGATGTTCTAGTACCTCGTGTACTTCTGCACCCTCCGGAATCCAGAAGGCTGTTGAAGAACAGCCTTCTAGGACGTGTGACACCCCGCCTCTGCTCTCGCACTTTCATCGTCCCCGAGCGCGAGCGCGTTCTCCACCGAGGAAGAAATTTCACTAGCCCTACGGAGTGTCTCCGTTCGCCGGTTTCTCCAGATCGCCGCACGACTCCTGTATCAACGAGATGACCGGATCAATGAGATCGGCGGATATCACGGTCAGGACTGTCCGGTTCTCAGGCCCGGGACCGATTGAGAAGCGTTTGCAGCCCCGCAAAGATGGGGATGTCGTGGGAGAGCACGCGTCCCATCCCCTCCGAGTTGATAATCGTCGCGCCCCGTACCCCCAACTCGACAAAGCCCGCCAGGATCGCGTCGACGTCATCGGGGGAGTTGAGGATAGCGACCAGGAGGTGCATGGGTCCATGCGTCAACACGGTTCGTCCATATCCTCTCGCGTGCTCTCGCCGAAACCTCGTCCGTTAAGCGGGTCGATCAATGTGTGATCCTAGTCACTGGGGGGGGCGCTACGCTGAATCCATCTTTCTTATAAGTGAATTTAAATAAATCATGTAAGCTCATATATCACAATCAATTATAGATTTAACAAATCGTCTGACGCTGCTGTCTATCCAACACCCCATCAGCCTAGGCTAGGCTCACACCCGATGTCAGGGTAACCCTCGGTTCGCTCTCTCCCCGGCCCGATTGTTGCTGTGCTTGGGTAGGAAGGAATATGTTGGCGTCCGTCGACGGCGGCGAGACCAAGAGAAGACGTTGGCCCGAAGTTGCGACGGGAGAGTCCGAGACACGATAAGGGAGGCCATGCCCAGTTACATCGTAGAAGGCGGTCATTCACTGAGCGGGAGCATCAGGCCAGCGGGCAATAAGAACGCCGCCCTCCCCGCGATCGCGGCCACTGTCATGGTGTCGGAGCCGGTCACGCTCGAGAATATCCCCAGGATAGGCGACGTCGAAACCCTTCTGGAAATTGTCTCCTCCCTCGGTGCGGAAGTTCACTGGAATGATGACAACGCGGTGACCATCGATGCTTCTCCGATCTCGTCGGGGAGCGTAGACCGGGCGTTGAGCGAACGAATTCGGGCATCTCTTCTCTTGGCGGGGCCACTACTGGCTCGCTTTGGGAGAGTCGATCTTCCACCTCCCGGGGGCGACGTCATCGGACGTCGCCGAATGGACACTCATTTTCTGGCGTTCAGGGCGCTGGGGGCGTCGGTGGAGTTGGCCAGCGGATTCGAGATCGAGGCGAGTGAGCTCAAGGGGGCCGATTTCTTCTTGGATGAGCCCTCGGTCACCGCCACCGAAAATGCCATCATGGCCGCGGTGCTCGCTAAAGGGGAATCCTCGATCCGCAACTCCGCTTCGGAGCCTCATGTCCAGGACCTTTGCCGTCTCCTCAATGCCATGGGCGCCCGGATCGAAGGGATTGGTACCCACCACCTTCACATCCGGGGTGTGCCTGAGTTGAGGGGCACCACGTTTGCGGTGGGTTCCGACCACATCGAAACCGGATCCTTCATGGGCCTCGCGGCGGTCACCGGGAGCGAGATCGTTGTGGAAGGTGCTCCCATCGAGCACCTGGATTCGACGCTCTTGGGCTTCAGGAGACTCGGGGTCGAGGTGAGTGTCGATGGAGATACGCTTACGGTCCACGGGGACCGTGCATGCCAGGTGGCGAGCGACGCTTTCGGGGCCGTGCCCAAGATTGATGACGGACCCTGGCCAGCGTTCCCCGCGGATCTGACATCGATTGCGGTGGTAACCGCCACGCAGTGCACAGGTACGGTCCTAGTGCACGAGAAGATGTTCGAATCCCGAATGTATTTCACGGACAAATTGGTCGGGATGGGGGCGCGCATCATCCTCTGTGATCCGCATAGGGCGGTAGTGGTCGGGCCCTCGGCGCTTCAGGGAACGGTGCTGGAAAGCCCCGACATTCGCGCGGGTATGGCGATGCTGATCGCGGCCTTGGGAGCCAAAGGGACCAGCCGTATCCAAAATGTCAGCCAGATTGAGCGGGGATACGAAAGGATCGACGAGCGACTGAAAGCGCTGGGTGCGCGCATCGAGCGTCAGGACGTTCTTTAGAAGACCGTTGTGCTTCAGCAGTGTTCTGGATCGTTACCTTATTCGGACGATGCGGGACTCGGACGACGCTGGTCTGCGGACCCATGGCAAGGGATTGATGATGTCTGAGGCAGAGAAGGGCGCGAAAGATGAGGCGGGATCGAAGAAGGACGAAGGGGGGGCTGAGGGCATCAAGGGTGGAATTCGTCAGGGGCTTGGCATGCTCGCGGCGATGAAGGATGCCATTGAAGAAACCCTCAAGGAGGCGAAAGAGCACGGAAACTTGACGCCCGAAAGAGCGAAGGACGTGATGCGGAGTACGCTGGAAAAGGCCCAGGAAAAGGCTGGAGAAGCCCGTGACGCGCTCGATTTTGTCAAGCAGAAGGAATTCGAGGCGTTGAAGGAGCTTGTGGAGCGTCTCGATGCCCGTGTCGCTGATATTGAGCAGAAGCTGGACTCCGAAGGGGGATAGTCCGCAGATTCTATGGAGCCGACGACGCGGAGGGCCCATGAGCGCCTGAGGACTCCGCCTCAGGAGGCGCCGAAGTCTTGAAAAGAAAAGACGTTACGGCTACGTTACGCTTCGTTTGGGCCGCCTGCGGGGGCGGCGCTTTTGTAAGTGGGGGTGTTGTTCGCCCCCGCTTTTTTGTTCTCGGGGGGTTTTTCATTGCGCCCCGGGGTCGGGGGAGGCATGGCTTCATCGAGGCCAGAGATTGAGCGTGAGGCAGAGGGCCGCCTCCTGGATCTAGGGATCAATCTCGTTTCGATGAATTGGGCGGGCAGTCGCAGCAGGCCGGTCATTCGACTCCGGATTGAGCGGAGTCCGATGGGTGACCCGCCGGTGACCGTCGACGATTGCGCCCGCGTTAGTCGTGCGTTGGAGAGTTGGTTGGACGAGCATGACGAGATACCGGAACGGTATGTGCTCGAGGTCTCGTCACCGGGTATTGAGCGACCGCTGACGCGGCCGCGGGATTGGGAGCGGTTTGCGGGCAAGCCGGTGGTTGTCGAGGGCCACGGCGTGCTCGCGGAGCGCTCTCACCGGCTTGAGGCGGAGTTGTTGGGGTTGGATCCGGAGCCTGAACCGACGGTTCGACTCCGGCTAGGAGATGGTGCAGAGGTGGGTGTGCCCCTGGCGGATATCAAGGGAGCCCACCTCCTGTTCAATTGGAAGTGAGCGCTCAACGCTGAGGACATTATGATTGATGCTGGCCAAATCATAGCGGCGTTCAACGACATCGCTTCTACGAAGAGCCTGTCGCCCGACGAGGTTAATGACCTCCTCAGGGACGGCATCATGGCAGGGTTGGCGCGGATACACGGTCCGAACGTGCAGGCTGAGGTCACCATCGACGACGCCTCCGGTGGATTGGGCATTGTGGTACTGCGCCGCGTGGTGGAAGAAGTCGAGGACCCGTCATCGGAGATCAGCCTCGAAGAGGCCCGTTGGGACGATGAGGGTTTCGAGGTCGGGGACGTGATGGAGATTCCGGTCGATTTCGAAGATTTTGGTCGAAACGCTGTGATGGCGGTGAAGCAGCGCATCGTGCAGCGAGTCCGAGATAATGAGCGCGACCGGATTCGGAGCGAGTACGCCGATCGTGTGGGCGAACTCTTGTCCGGCGAGGTCCAGCAGATTGAGAGAGGCAAGCTCGTTGTGATGCTCAACCACTCCCCCGACGCCGACGCCGTCATTCCGTGGAAGGAGCAGAATCCTCGCGAGCGGTTCAGGCAAGGCGATCCCATCCGGTGCGTCCTCAAGAAAGTAGAAGAGACGCCCAAGGGACCCCGCCTGGTTCTGTCGAGAGCGGCTCCGATTTTCGTGGGTGCGCTTTTCTATCTCGAAGTGCCGGAAATCCATCAGGGCATTGTCGACATCAAGGAAATCGCGCGCGAAGTCGGTGGGAGAACCAAGATCGCCGTCTACAGCCGTGATGAATCGATCGATCCGGTTGGCGCCTGCGTGGGATTGCGGGGATCCAGGGTCCAGGCTGTGGTTCAGGAGTTGGGTGGAGAGCGCATCGACATCGTTCCCTGGCACGCCGAGCCGGAAGTTTTTGCGCGGAGGGCCCTTGCGCCTGCTCGCGTCTCGAAAGTGATGAGCGATTCGGAGCGCCAGGTGATCACGGCGATCGTAAGCGAGGATCAACTGTCCTTGGCCATCGGCCGAAACGGGCAGAACGTAAGGCTCGCTTCGCAACTCATCGGATGGCAGATCGATCTGTACGGTTCCAGGGAGTGGCTGGAGCTCGGCGCCGATTTGTCCCTGTTCAAGCGGGAATCGGATGACGATGCCTATGAGACATCCGACTTTGCGCTCTCTGAGCTGAATCTGACGCCCGAGACTCTGGCAACCCTGGAGGGTGCTGGATATAGTACTTTTTTACAGATCATTGAATTCGAGCGTGGTGCGTTTCTAGCGATCGAAGGCCTCGGAGAGACGGAGGCGGACCAGTTGCTGGAGTTGATCGATGAGTTGACGGTCGTCGCCGATGACGAGGTTGAGGCGGAGGCTGCCGTTGAGGTAGTGGATACCGCCGAAGTGGCAGACACCGCTCAAGGGGAAGAAATCGTTGAAGCGGCAGATACCGCTGAGTTAGAGGATGTCGCTGAAGCGGACGGGATCGAGGAAGTCGCCGAGGCCGAAGCTGACGCCGACGCCGGGGAGGCGGATGTCGAGGAAGCTGCCGCCGAAGAAGACGAGAATGAGGTTCATGCGTGACTCTTTGGCCCTTCTCGGGATGGCTCGACGTGCGGGTGCGCTCGCGTATGGGACCGGATCGACGAAGCGCGCGCTCAAGGAGGGCCGTGCTCGGTTGATTCTGTTCGCGCAGGATGCCTCCGAGACGCAACGAGACAAGGTGATGAAGCTTCTTCGACACGGGACGACACCTCGTGCGACCCTCGGGACGCGTGAGGCGCTGGGCTTAGCCGTGGGATCGGCGCCGGTTTCCGCGGTAGCCGTCACAGATAACGAGTTCGCCAAGGAGTTGGTGGCCCAGCTCGTTGTAGAGCCGGAACTGCCAGCCGAAAATGGGGCGCGGAGGTAAACGAAGCGGATGCGGGTTGCAGAATTAGCCACCGACCTTGGGGTTTCCCCGAGCGTATTGCTGAGCCTCCTGCGCTCACTGCGGATTTCCGCAAAGGATGAGGAAACTCCGATCGGTGAGGGCGATGTCGCTCTCATTCTCGCTCGTTTAGAGCGTGAACGACGGAGTGGGCACGATTCCGCGTCGGATGCGATCGAGGCAGCCATCGTCGAGGCCAAGCCGTCCGCCGGAAAGCGCCGCCGCCGTCGTAAGAGCGAACTACCTCCGGAGCCCGAGCCTGAAGCCGCTGAGGTAGTCGACTCGGCCGAAGAGGTCGAAGTGGCAACGAGCGCCGCCGACGTCGAGGAGGAGGTCGCTCAGGTGTTGGAGCCGGAGCCTGAGGCCGCGGAGGTAGAGGACCATGCTGCCCCAGAGCTCGATATCGAGGTCGGCGCTTCCGCCGATACGGAGGAGCCCGCCATCGATGTGGAGCCTGAAGCGCAGGCGGAAGAAGAGGCGGAAGCCGTCGTGCCCGTTGCCATATCTCTTGAGCCCGCTCCCAAAGCAGGGCCGCGTAAACGCCCGGAGCCGGCACGGCAGGACGCGCCCGAGGGACCAGCCCGAGTGATTCGCCGTCCCAAGCCGGCGGCTTCCTCTGGGACCGCCGGACAGGTTCGCGTCCAGGCCGAGGGGTACACGCCCGATGGCCAGCGGAGCCAACGACAGAAGAAGGGCAAGAAGCGCCAACGCGTGGATCAGAGCGCCGTCCAGGAGAACATCCAACGGGTGATGGCGCAGCTCAAAGGCGGAGGGAAGAAGCGTCGCCGGAAGGGTTCGACGCCGTCCAAGGAGGAGCGCGAGGCCGCGGAGGAGGAGGCTCGCCAGGAAGAGGAGCGCGAGGCGAAGATCGTCCGGGTGAACGAGTTCCTGACCGTATCGGAGTTGTCCGACCTCGTCGAGGTGTCCTCTATGGAGATCATCGGGTCCGCGTTCAAGAACCTGGGGCTCATGGTGACCATCAATCAGCGCCTTGACTTTCCCCAGATCGAACTGCTCCTCGACGAGTTTGGATGCACGGCGATTCGCGAGGAGGAATACGGCCACCATGAGGATACGGTCGAAGAGGTGGACGCCGAGGCCGATCTAAAACCCCGCTCGCCTGTTGTGACCGTGATGGGACACGTCGATCACGGGAAAACGCTCCTCTTGGATTCGATCCGGGAGTCCAATGTCGTGGCCGGCGAGTCGGGCGGTATCACGCAACACATCGGAGCGTATCACGTCGATTGGGATGACGATCGTACGATCACGTTCCTAGATACGCCTGGCCACTCCGCTTTCACGGCGATGCGGGCGCGAGGCGCCGAGATCACCGACATCGTGATTCTGGTGGTGGCCGCGGACGACTCGGTCATGCCACAGACCAAGGAAGCGATCAGCCACGCTCGCAACGCGGGCGTACCGATCATCGTTGCGGTAAACAAGTGCGACCTCCCCGCGGCCGATCCGCTCAAGGTAAAGCAGGAGCTTCTTCAGCAGGATGTCCAGGTCGAGGAGTTCGGTGGAGACGTATTGAGCGCGGATATCTCGGCTATGAGCGGGGACGGAATCGACGAGTTGCTCGAAAAGGTTCTGCTCCAGGCCGAGTTGTTGGAACTGAAGGCGAACCCCGACCGACCGGCCATGGGAACGGTGATCGAATCTCAGTTGGATGTAGGAAAGGGCTCGGTTGTCTCGGTCCTGATCACGAAGGGCACGCTTCGCGTTGGGGAGACCTTCGTCGTCGGTAACTTTGAGGGCAAAGTGCGTGCGATGTTGGACGAACGCGGTCATCAGCTCAAGGAGGCGGGGCCGGGAATTCCGGTGCAGATTCTCGGAACGGCCGGTGTTCCTCAGGCTGGAGACACGTTCCAAGTCATGACCGCCGAAAAAGCGAGCGAGATCGCCGAGAGCCGGATGCGCCTGAATCGGGAAAAGCAGCTTCGAATCAAGGAGCGTGGTGTCAAGCTTGGCGACTTCTCTGGCATGGTGGCTGAAGGGACGGCGGATACTCTAACACTCATCATAAAGGCGGACGTGGACGGATCCGTGCAGGCGTTCTCTGACGCTTTGGAGCACCTCGGGACCAACGAGGTTCAAGTCCAGATCGTTCACCGTGCGGTGGGTGCGATCAACGAGGAGGACGTGTTGCTTGCGGGCACTTCCGGCGCCGTCATTCTCGGGTTCCGTGTCCGTCCGAACACAAACGCACGTAAGAACGCCGAGCGAGATGACGTCGAGATCCGCGTCTACGACGTGATCTACGAGGGTGTCGACGAAATTCGATCCGTGCTCGAGGGAATGCTGTCTCCTGAGCGGAAGGAGCACGTCACCGGATCCGCGGAGGTTCGCGAGGTCTTCAAGATCACCAAGGTCGGCACGATCGCCGGCAGCGAGGTCGTCGACGGCGTCGTCGACCGGAAGTCGGGCGTGCGACTGATTCGGGACGGCATCGTGATCTACGAAGGGGGGCTTTCTTCGTTGAAGCGCTTCAAGGATGACGTAAAAGAGGTTCGTGAGGGCCTCGAGTGTGGTATCGGCATTGCCAACTTCAACGATATCAAGGTTGGCGATGTCATAGAGAGCTTCACGGTCGAAGAGGTGGCGCGGACGCTCGCAGGGGCGACCGTTTAGGGAGACGGCGTGCTGGTTGCAGGGTGCTCCTGGGATCTCTCGCTTCCGGAGTGTAGCTCGCTCAAGGACAAGCGGAGGGTCGTCAAGTCACTGAGGGATCGAATCCGGGGACGATTCAACGTATCCGTCGCCGAAACGGCCTACCAAGACGTGTGGACCCGTGCCCAACTTTCGGTCGTGCTCGTAACCACAGAAGGCGCCTCGGCCGAATCCGTTCTCGACAAATTGGATCACTTCATCGAGCGTGAGCACCGGGTGGTGATCATTTCCGCCCGGAAGGCGCGTTATTGATCTCTCCATGCGCCTGATCACCCTTCTAATGGTCGTGAACCACCACACGCATCATGGCTAAACTGAATCGACGACTGGAACGCTTGAACGAACAGTTCCGTCGGGAAATTACGGCGGTACTACGCCGAGCCGTGCGTGACCCGCGGGTGGGGGACGTGGTCGTGAACTCGGTTGAAGTGACGTCAGACCTGTGGCTTGCCCGTGTCTATGTGCGTGTGGGGGATGGAGATCAGGAGCGGGCTGAGGCACTTCAGGGCCTCGCCGCGGCTGCGAATTTCATTCGACGAGAGCTCGCTGGCGTCCTGCATATCCGCCGAATCCCAGAGTTGCGTTTCTTGGAGGACAAGACGCTCGCTCAGGCCACCCGCATCGAGAAAATTCTGAAAGGACTCGATGGGGAGGGAGCCAAGGAGGATGACGGGGCTGCAGATGCGGAGGATCCTGCCGCGGGCGGCGTAGAGGAGTCGGGTGACGGCTGATGGGGCGGGCGTGCCCGCGAGCGGTGGAGCCCTTCTCGTGGACAAGCCCGTGGGACCGACGTCGCACGACGTGGTGAGTTGGGCTCGGAGGTCACTGGGCGTACGAAGAATCGGCCACACGGGGACGCTGGACCCCCTCGCTTCCGGACTCCTGGTCTTGCTCGTAGGCCCCGCGACACGGCTTTCTGAGTATCTGTCCACGCTTCCCAAGAAATACAAAGCCCGTGCTCATCTGGGGATCAGCACGGACACGCATGACGCTGAGGGCACAACCATGAAAGTCCACGACTCTGGGGTGGAGCCCACCCGGGAACAGATTGAAGCGGAGTTGGCGACCTTCGCGGGACGTGGTCAACAGGTCCCTCCGCAGTTCTCGGCGAAGAAGGTAGGAGGGGAGAGGATGTACAAGAAGGCTCGCAGGGGCGATATCGTTCAGCTCCCGCCCGTCGATGTGGAAATCTTCGAGATTCGGATGACCGACTATGCGCCCCCTGAAATCGGATTCACGATGACTTGCTCGAGCGGTACTTATGTCCGCGCGGTGGCGAGAGATCTTGGTGATCGGTTGGGGGTGGGGGCTCATCTCACGGCGCTTCGCCGAACAGCCGTCGGGGCGTTTTCCGTGGATCGTGCGGTGTCCGGTGACGTCCTCCGAGAAGGCCTGGCCCCGGATCCGACCCATTGGGTCGAGCCGGCTGCCGCCGTGGGTCACTTGACGACGATTCGTGTGGAAGCGGACGCCGCTCAATGCCTTCGTCAGGGAGGAGCGGTCCGATGGCCCGAAGAGGTCGGGAAGGGCACTGGAGGACCCATCGCCGTGACGGATGAGGAGGGCCTGGTCGGGATCGCCGAGATCCGGAACGGATGTTTGGCGCCGAAGAAGATCCTCACGACACTTGAAGACAGTTGACCGCCCGATGAGAATTTACGCGATCGACCCGACACTTCCGTCCGGCCTCCCCAAGGGGGACCGAAAAGCGGTGGTCACGATCGGGACGTTCGATGGTGTGCATCGGGGCCACTGGGAGGTGCTCTCAGTGATTCGGCGTAGGGCCGAGGCGGTAGGCGGTAGGAGCGTCTTGGTGACGTTCCACCCTCATCCCCTCAAGATCATTCGTCCGGAGGTGGCTCCGCTGATGCTGACCACTCCGACGGAGAAGAAAGAAATCCTGGCGGAATCCGGTCTCGACTATGCGGTCTTCCTCACGTTTTCGCCGATGCTGGCCGCATACAGCGCCCGCCGCTTCGTCGAGGAAATTTTGGTGGAACGGGTGAATGTCGGTGAGTTGGTCGTAGGGTACGACCACCACTTCGGTAAGGGACGCGAGGGCAACGTCGAGATGCTCAAGGAACTCGGACGTGAGCTGAGGTTCGGCGTCGATGTGGTTGGCCCGGTCGGCACCGAAGGTGATGCGATCTCCTCTACGAAAATTCGCAATGCCCTCCTGGAGGGAGACGTGGAGACCGCACGAAAGGGTTTGGGTCGGCCGTACTCCCTTCGGGGCCTGGTAGTGCGTGGTGACCAACGGGGCCGCACGCTGGGATTCCCCACCGCGAATCTCGAAGTCCGAGGAGCAGGCGAAGGGGGCAAGCTCATTCCCCAACCAGGCATCTATGCCGTGCGAGGGACGGTCCGTTCGGGCACGTTCGACGGTGCCCTTCACGTGGGCCCCCGGCCGACGTTTCGCGGGTCTCCCCCGACCATTGAGCTGCACCTCCTAGATTTCGAGGACGACATCTACGGCGAAGAGGTCCGGGTCGACTTCGTGAAATATTTGAGGGAGGTGCTGCCGTTCGAAACGAGTGAAGCCCTCGTCGAGCAGATGAAGGCAGACGTCGAACAGGCGCGGCAGGCACTCGGTGATGCTTAGATCGTATACCAGGGGCTGAGCCGCCGGGCCGTTGTTGCTGCACCGGTCTGACGCTAGTTTAAGCGGTTATTCAAATCATGCAGTGTGGGCTTCCCTTGTAGCGTAAACTCCTGCGGAGGCAAAGAACCAAGTGACGATCAGTCGAGAAGAAATTATCAAGAAGCACCAACTCCACGACGGCGACGTCGGGAGCGCTCCCGTCCAAGTGGCGATCCTCACAGCGCGTATCAACGACCTCCGATCGCACTTCGACGCGCACAAAAAGGATCACCACAGCCGACGCGGCCTTCTAAAAATGGTGGGCCGTCGGCGACGTCTTCTGGAATACATGAAGCGCACGGACGTTGAGCGGTACCGTGCTATCCTCGCGGATCTGGGACTCCGTCACTAATCGGTGTCGGACAGGGAATGGCGCTCCCAGATTGACCGCCCCTCCCAATTTAGACAGCAGGAGCCAGGAGAATCGGCCCAACCAAACGGCTGCATCCGGCCGGGCACTCCGTGCCCCCGTTGCGGCGGTCGATCTCTCTTCGGACCCCTGCTAGAAGAACCTGATCGGGAAGGCCCCGACGGGATCATTAGTGCGTGACGGGGTGTTCCCGTCCGCCTGACAGCAGAGAAGAGAGAACATGATCAAGAGAATCGAACGCCAGTTCGCGGGGCGCACATTGAGCCTCGAGTTCGGGCGCATGGCCAGGCTCGCCCAAGGGTCTTGCCTAGTCCAGTTTGGCGACACGGTTGTGCTTTGTGCCGCGACGGTGCAGGACAGCCCCAGCCACCTACCATTTTTTCCCCTTACCATCGAATTCCAGGAGAAGAGCTATGCGGCCGGGAAGATTCCCGGTGGCTTCTTCAAGCGTGAAGGCAGGCCCAGCGAGAACGCGATTCTGTCGGCGCGTCTGACAGATCGGCCGATCCGGCCGCTGTTTCCCAAGGGATTCCAACACGAAACGCAGGTCGCCTGCTTCGTGCTCAGTACCGATCAGGAAAACGCGGCCGACACCCTGGCCATGATCGGCGCCTCAGTGGCGCTGAACATGTCGAAAATCCCGTTCAACACTTTAGTGGCGACCGTGCGCATCGGACGGATCAAGGGTACGTGGGTACTCAATCCCACGTTCCAACAGCTCGAATATTCCGATCTCGACATCATGGTCTCGGGCACCGAGGAAGCAATCTTGATGGTGGAGGGCGGCGCGGTCGAGGTTTCCGAGGCCGACATCCTCGAGGGACTGGAAACTGCGCACGGGGGCATCAAGGAGCTCATCGATATCCAGCGCGAACTGCTGGAGGGCCACACCGTCCCCGACATGGATTGGTCGCCGATTGAGCCGGATCAGGACCTGGCCTCCAGGGTGACCGAGATGGCCGAGAGCCGGATTCAGGAGGCACTGACTCTGTCGGACAAGGCCGAACGGAACCAGGCGATGGCTGCGGTAGCCGAGGACGTGATTGGCCGCTTGATCGAAGAGGACGAGGCGTACAGCGATCATGAGAAGGCGGTCAAGGAGGTCCTTCGCTCCATCGAGAAGCGGTCCATGCGGCGGCGCATCCTGGATCAAGGCGAGCGAGCCGACGGTCGTGGCCTCGATGAGGTGCGCTCCATCACGTCGGAGGTCGGGGTCCTACCCCGGACGCATGGCTCGTCCCTCTTCACGCGGGGCCAGACGCAGGCGTTGGTGGCCACGACACTCGGGACGTCTCGCGACGAGCAACGGATCGACACGATCGACAGTGCCGAAGAGGTCACCAAGTCGTTCATGCTCCACTACAACTTCCCGCCGTTCTCGGTGGGCGAAGCGCGCCCCTATCGTGGCACCTCGCGGCGAGAGCAGGGGCACGGGGCATTGGCCGAACGGGCCATCCGTCCGCTTCTCCCGGCCTACGACGACTTCCCGTATACCATTCGGATCGTCTCAGACATCCTCGAGTCGAACGGCTCGTCGTCGATGGCTTCGGTGTGTGGAGCCTCGCTAGCGCTCATGGACGCCGGTGTGCCGATGAAATCGGCGTGTGCCGGGGTCGCCATGGGGCTGATCAAGGAAGGGGACGAGGTCGCGGTGTTGACCGACATCCTCGGGCTCGAGGACGCGCTCGGCGACATGGACTTCAAGATCGCTGGAACCAGGGAGGGTGTGACGTCCATCCAGATGGACATCAAGATCGAGGGCCTGACGCACGACATCCTGAAGACCGCGCTCGAGCGCGCCCATACGGCCCGAATGCACATTCTTGACCTCATGGATCAGGCCCTCGCGGAGCCGAGGAATGATCTCTCGCAGTACGCCCCCCGGATCGTGAGCATCCAGATTAACCCCTCGAAGATCGGCGACATCATCGGTCCCAAGGGGAAAACGATCCGTGCCATCCAGGAAGAGTCCGGGGCGAAGATCGACATCGATGACAGCGGCTTGGTCAAGATTGCCGCCGTGTCCGGCGAGGCTGGAGCGCGCGCTCGTGAGATGGTCGAGGCGATCGTTCAGGAGCCCGAGATTGGAAGAATCTACGAAGGCCCGGTCAAGAACACGACGTCGTTTGGCGCCTTCATCGAGATCGTTCCGGGTGTGGAGGGACTGTGCCACATCTCGGAGCTCGCCGATGGCCGAGTGGAGAAGACCGAGGACGTGCTGAACAAGGGTGACATCACCCGGGTGAAGCTTCTCTCCATCGATGAAAAAGGCCGTCTTCGACTCTCCCGTAAGGCCGCGCTCGCGGAGGACGCTGCAGGAGGTTCCGACGGCGACGCGAGTTCTGACGAGGGTAAGGCGGAGGAGGCCTAGGGCTGAACGCACACCGGGCCGAGTGACTCGTTGGGGGGTGCGGGTGGAAAGCCCGTGCCCTCCTTCTTTCTATGAAGGCTGTGGAAGAAATACAGCGTGGGAGTGCCGACGAAATGCGTGAAGCGTTGCTCGACAACGGCATACGCGTCTTAACCGAGCGGAGGCCCGACGTACGATCCGCCGCAGTGGGTGTTTGGGTCGAACAAGGGGCCGCCCACGAAGCGCCCGAATCGGCTGGTGTGAGTCATCTGATGGAGCACCTCGTATTCAAGGGTACGGAGCGCCGGAGCGCCCATGAAATCGCGCTCTCCCTGGAATCCCTCGGGGGGAGCCTCGATGCGTACACGACTCGCGAGTTCACGAGCTATCAAGCTCATGTGCTCGACGAGCATTTGTCCGTGGCGCTCGATGTCCTCGCGGACCTGGTTCTCAATCCGCGCTTGGACACGGCCGACCTGGAGCTCGAAAAGGGCGTCGTGATCGAGGAAATCGCCGGGGTCGAGGACACGCCCGACGACCTGATCTTTGATCTCCATGGCGCAGAGTTCTGGGGTGCCCATACCTATGGGCGACCGATTCTCGGCACCCGCGAGACAGTGCGAGCATTCCACATCGACGACCTTCGCTCGCTCCACACCGAGCGTTACCGGGGGAAGAACATCATCCTGGGATGTGTGGGGAATATCGAACATGAAGATGTGGTGAGTCGGTTGACCGAGCTCTTTGGTGAAGTGGATTCGGGAAGCGCTTCACCCGAAATCGCACAACCCATGGGGACAAACTCGGGTCGGATTTCGGTGGTCAGGGATGCGGCACAGGCCCACGTCGTAATCGGTAATTCGACGCCGTCCTATAGCGATCCAATCCGTAACGCACTCACCTTGACCTCCGGAGCCTTTGGCGGTGGTATGAGTTCCCGGCTGTTCCAGCGGATTCGCGAGGAGTTGGCCCTGGCGTACGCCGTCTATTCCTTTCAGTCCTTCTACAGCAAAGCCGGAATGGCGGGTGTCTACGTGGGAACTAGGCCGGAGGCCTCCGACGACGCGTTGGAGGAGATTCTGGGTGAATACGCCACGTTGTTCGAACAGGGGATTACGGATGAGGAGCTCGAACAGGCCAAGAGCCACGCGAAGGGCCGATCGATCCTGGCGATGGAGTCGACCGGGGCGAGACTGCTTCGCTTGGTGGGGTTTACGCTTCGTGGGGAGCCCTATCGGGACCTGGACGAGTCTCTCGCTAGGATCGACGCAGTGACTCAGGAGGAAGTGAGCGCGGCTTGTCAGCGGTTCTACAATCCCGAGGACCAATTCATCCTGACTCTGGGGCCTGCATGATATGCTGATCGGAGTCCCGAAGGAGATCAAGGCGGACGAGTATCGGGTCGCCCCCACCAACGCGACTTTGCCCTACGCGGTTGAGTTGGCGGACATCGGTTGGCGCAGCGCTTGTTTGCACGATCCCGCATTAGTCCAGCGAGTGAACATCGTGGATGGGCGTGTCACCTATCCGGGTGTGGCCGAGGCGTTCGGTCTCGACTGTGCCGACGTTCAAGCGTTCCTGGTGCCCCCGGGCTTAGAGCCCCAGTGAGCGACGTCGTCCGCTTCAGGCGGCTTCCGGCGAATCCGGATCTGCCGCTGCCTTCCCGAGCCACACCACACGCGGCGGGATACGACGTCCGGTCGGCGGAAGAGGATTTCGTCCTCGCTCCCCAGGAAATTCGCTTGGTCGCGACAGGTCTTGAGATGGAACTCCCCGAGGGTATGGAGTGCCAGGTGCGACCCCGTTCGGGCCTCGCTCTACGCCATGGCGTCACGCTCCCGAACAGTCCCGGGACGATCGACCCAGACTACCGGGGCGAGCTCCGAATCATCCTTCAGAATAGCGGTACCGAGCCCGTCTCCTTCACTCGAGGCGACCGGATCGCACAGCTGGTTTTTCACCGCTTTTCTACACTCGAGGTGGTCGAGGCGTCGGAATTGGGCGCTACGGCGCGGGGCGAAGATGGCTTCGGGAGTACAGGAATCGAGTGAACATATGGCGCGGACCGCGCAACTGACCGTTTGACAATTACTTGACGTAAAATCTCTTCTAGGCATCTTGGGGAATGGCGGTGTGATGTCTGCGCCATAGTGGTATGACGCCTACGGGCCGTGCTCACCTCAAGGATTTTCAAGAATTTTGAACTTCGCCCAGTGGTTGGAAGCGGGACGGCTGATTCCGGTAAACGACATCGCGGTGGATCTCGGGACAGCCAATACCCTGGTATACGTAAAGGGCGAAGGGATCGTCCTCAACGAGCCCTCGGTGGTCGCCATCGAGAAGGGGACAGGCCGGATCATGGCGATTGGTCTGGAGGCCAAGCGCATGTTGGGCAGAACGCCCGAGGCGATCGAAGCGGTGCGTCCGCTCAAGGATGGTGTGATTGCGGACGTCGACATCACCGAGATGATGCTTCGCCACTTTCTCAAGCAGGTTACGGCGAAGCGGGTCTTCCGTATCAAGCCTCGGGTTGTGGTGGGGGTGCCGTCCGGGATTACAGAACTGGAGCGGCGTGCGGTCCGCTCGAGCGCTATGTCTGCGGGTGCCAAGTCCGTCTACATGGTCGCGGAGCCGATGGCTGCCGCCATCGGCGTGGGTCTCCCCGTCGAGACTCCTACCGGCAACATGGTGATCGACATTGGCGGTGGAACCACAGAAATTGCTATCATCGCCCTGGCGGGTATCGTGTCCAACACGTCGATCCGGGTAGGTGGCGACGAGTTCGATTCTGCGATCGTGACCTTCCTCCGCAAGAACTACAATCTCCTGATCGGGGAACCGACGGCGGAGGCCATCAAGATTCAAATCGGCTCCGCCTTCGAAGTGCAGGAGGAGCGCGAAATGGACGTGAAGGGGCGGGATCTAGTGAGTGGTATTCCCAAGACCGTACACGTTCATTCGCAGGAAATCAGAGAGTGCATCCAGGAGCCGATCCAATCGGTTGTGGAAGCAGTCCGGCGCGCTTTGGAGATCACGCCGCCTGAACTCGCCAGTGACATCGTGGATCGCGGTATCGTTATGACAGGTGGTGGCGCACTCATCCGCGGTATAGATCGGCTTCTTCAGCATGAGACGAACTTGCCAATCCACGTGGACGAGGAGCCCCTCAGCTGTGTGGTGAGGGGTGTCGGCCGAATTCTAGATGACTTGCAAAAGTATCGTACGGTGCTGAGTACTTAGGGCGGCGGGACTATGCCCAACTACAAGAGCCACGCCAACGGATCCCGAAAAGCCCAAAGTGGCCTGATCTCCTTCGGCTTTGTCCTACTCTCGGTGATCGCTCTCTACCTCCCCGACCCTTCGCAGGATGAAGTAGCGTCGCTCCTCCGCGGCAGCCTGCTTCGACCGTTTGTTCTCGCACAGGAGGGTTTGGTCCGGAGGAGCATCCAGGCGGAGGACACCGAAGTTCTTCAGCGGCAGCTGGATTCCCTTGAGGCCGTGATCGCGAACAGCAACACGCTGTCCGAGGAAAATGGCAGGCTACGGGGTCTCCTCACGCTGTCGAACCGGAATCCGGATCGGTATGTGGCCGCCAGTGTCATCAGGTCCGGCACGCCGGGTTCGGAGAGTATGTTCATGCTCAATAAGGGAACCCGCGATGGGGTGACGAACGATTCCCCGGTGATCATGGGACATGGGCTCCTTGGCAGGGTGCTTGAGGCTCAGGCCACACGATCCACCGCCATGGACTGGACGAACCCTCAATTTGCAGTCAGCGCAATGACAGAGGACGGCTCCATTTATGGACTGGTCCAGGCCAGCCCCGGGCGTTTTCGTGAGGCGGATCGATTGCTCCTGGACGGCGTTCCGTTCCAGGAGCAATTGGAGCTGGGGGTGACCCTGGTCACGAGTGGATTGGGGGGTGTCTATCCCCGAGGAATCCCGATTGGCGTTGTGATCGATGAGTCGGGCGCCCAGGAGGGTTGGAAAAGGTCATACTGGTTGCGGCCTTTCGTGTCGCCTGGGGAAGCCACGCACGCGAATGTGCTGGTGTCGCAAGATGGGGAGTTGCGCGAATCAAACTCGTGGTCGGAGGGCGACTCCGTGGTCCCGGGCCCGGCGACGCTGCCCGAGGAATCCGCTTCGGGTATACGTGACACGGAAGCTAGTACGCGTCAGTGAGACCCCCACTGCGCATCTGGGGTGTCGTGGGGTCCTTGATCCTTCTGCATTTCGGTCTCCACCTGAGCCTTGGTCTCGGTGAGAGTGCACCGGATCTCCTCGTAGTGGCTCTCCTCATCGCCGTGAGGGAGGTGGACATCGGGCAGGGTGCCGGGCTCGGTTTCTTCTTGGGGCTTCTCGACGATGCCTTCTCCGTACTGGCGTTTGGTGCTAATACGTTTGCAATGACCCTCGTGGGCATGGGTGGCGCACGGACCAGAGATCTGTTCGTGGGCGACTCCCTTTTTTTCCTGATATCGTACCTGGTCCTGGGTAAATGGATAAGGGATTTTCTCTATTGGGTTGCGGCAGGGGAGGGTTTGAGGGAATCCTTTGTTGATACGATGTTAATTCAATCCCCGATTTCGGCTGTGTACGCTGGCGCGGTCGGGCTGGTTGTGATCGCGATCAGTGGTCTGGGCTGGGAGACGGTCCGATGAGGGTGATACATCCGCACGACAGACGCCGGCGGGCGACGGGAGCGCTCGGGGTCATTGTCATCGTTCTCGGCGCGTTGGCCCTCCAGTTCTTCCGCGTCCAGATGCTCCAGTCGAACGACTACATGCTTCAGTCGGAGTCGAATCGGCTTCGACCTCTCCCGGTCGCCTCGCCTCGTGGAACCATTTTCGATCGCAATGGTCGGGTCATCGCCGACAACGTTCCGGGATACGTCATCTACGTGCTCCGGGAGTCGGAGGAATCGACCCGACAGACTTTGGAGCGACTCAAGCCCCATCTCGGACTTTCGGACGAACGGATCGAGATTCTGATGGGGCGGTATCAGCGATGGGAGCCTCTGGTCGTCGAGATTGATGCCGATTTCGATGCGGTCTCCGTCCTCGAGGAGAGACGCGAAGACTTTCCCGGTATCGTCATCGAGACGAGGCCGAAGCGGCGCTACGTTGCGGGGAGCGCCGTGTCTCACGTTTTGGGCTACGTCAACGAGATCACGGCTGAAGAACTCGGCGAGCCTCGCTTTTCGGAGTACGAGCCAGGCCTCTTGATTGGCCAGGTGGGCATTGAGCGCGAGCATGAGGAGCGACTCCAGGGGCGCCGAGGCGTGCGATATCTCGAGGTCGATGCCCTAGGTCGCATCGTGGGGTCGATCGCGGGTATCGAGGAAGACCCCGGTCAGCCGGGCGAAGATGTTCGGCTCACGCTGGATCTCGACTTGATGGAGTGGATTCACAAGATCTTCCCCGACTCGCTCAATGGGGCCGTGGTCGCCCTAGACCCGGCGGACGGAGGGGTGCTCGCGTTGTACTCGGCTCCCACTTTCGATCCGAACGCGTTCGTAGGCGGGTTGAGCCGGGAAGAATGGGACGTACTTGAGTCGGATCCTGAGAAACCGCTGTTTAACCGGACGGTGATGGGACTCTATCCGCCCGGCTCGACGTGGAAGCTGGCCGCTGCGGCGATCGCACTCGAGCGGGGTGTGGTGGGTCCCCATGAAGAAATGCCGGAGCCCTGCACCGGGGGCATTGTTCGGGGAGGTCTTTACCGCGGCTGTTGGCTTGCCGAGGGTCACGGGTATCTGGATTTGGCGGGAGCCATCGCCAACTCGTGCAACGTGTACTTCTACCAACTCGGTGAGAGGGTTGGACTGGACCCGATGCTCGAAGAAGGCATCCGGATCGGCTTCGCCGAGCAGTGCGGAATCGACCTGCCGGAGGAAAGCAGTGGCATCTTTCCGGAGGGGCGGGATTACTGGCAGCGTCGGTTCGGTTACGACCCTCTGGAGGGTGAGGTTCTGAGTCTTGCCATCGGGCAGGGCCCCAACTCTCAGACGCCGCTCAAGATGGCACAGTTCTATCTCGCGTTGGCCAGGGATGGCTCAGCGCCGACGCCTCACCTGATCGAGGATCCCGACCCGACAGAAGGTTGGCGTCTCGACGTGTCGGCTGAAAGCATCGAGGTGCTTCGGGAGGGCATGCGTGGGGTCACGTCTCCGGGAGGGACGGCGTACTTCGGGACGGCCCTTGAACACTGGGAGGTTCTCGGCAAGACCGGAACTAGTCAGAATGCCCAAGATTCTGTACGCGCCCACGCCTGGTTTGCCGGCATGGCCGGACAGTGGGGCGGTGAGCCGGAAATAGTGGTGGTGGCGCTTGTGGAGTTCGGGGAAAGCGGATCGAGGATAGCGGCGCCGCTCATGGCGAAGACCGCGGATTTTTATCTGCGCAAGAAGTATGGGATTCCCATCGACACGATCCAGACGCTCGGGGAGCACTACAACAGGGGGCGGCCTGCTCCCTGGGCTCGGTGACACTTCGGGGCGGACCCCCCTTTCGATGATTGATAACCTCTTCAAGCGCTGGGTGGGCGATCCCACCCTGTTCCTTGCTGTGCTCCTGATGACCGCCTTCGGCGTCGCCATGATCTATTCGGCGGGCGCCCTGAACATCCCGAGCCCGATCACCGAGGGCGCCTGGATTCGCCAGGCTCAATGGGCGGCCATCGCGCTCGTCTCGTTCACCATCATCCGCCAGATCGGACCCCGTTGGTTCGAGTGGGTTGCGGTGCCCGCGTACGTCGTGAGCGTACTGCTACTCGTCGCCACTCTCATCTGGGGAACCGGGCCCGGAACGGCCGCCGGAGTGAGGAGCTTCCTCGATGTCGGCTTCCTTCGTTTTCAGCCTTCCGAATTTGCCAAGCTCGCCACGATCCTTGCTTTGGCGAGGTATCTGGGGACCCGTCCGGAGGATCCCACCATGCTCCGGGCTCTGGTACCTCCCGCCGCCATTGTGGGAATACCGCTCGTGCTCGTCATCCTGCAACCCGATCTCGGCACGGCCCTCGCTTTCGTGGGAATTCTCTTCGCGACCCTGTATTGGGCTGGGACGCCGATCGGTTTGTTGGCGTTGCTGCTCACTCCTGGTATCGGCCTGGTGCTCAGCTTCGATGCTCGAATCTGGGCCGCGTTCTTCGTGATCCTGGTCGGGGCCCTGTACCTTTACCGGTACCGCCTCTTCCTGGTGGAGTCACTTTCCGTCGTTCTCGCGAACCTGGCGGCGGGCACGATCTCCACGCCGCTCTGGAATTCGTTGGCGGAGTATCAGCAGAATCGCATTCTGGTGTATCTGGACCCGAGCGTAGATCCCAGGGGAGCCGGCTACCACGTTATACAGTCGATGGTGGCGATCGGTAGCGGTGGACCGACCGGAAAGGGATTCACCGCGGGGACGCAGAAGCGGTTCGACTTTCTTCCCGAACAGCACACGGACTTCATTTTTTCGGTCATCGGAGAGGAGCTGGGGTACTTGGGAATCGTCCTCACTCTGTCGCTGTTCGCGTTCATTCTCTATCGGCTCGTCAGGATAGCCGAGGGGAAAGCCGATCCGTTTGCGGGCCTCGTGATCTTCGGTATCTTCGGAGCCTGGCTCGTGCACATTTCCGTCAATACTGGCATGACGGTCGGCATGGTGCCGGTCACCGGCATTCCGCTTCCTTTCGTAAGTTACGGTGGAACTTTCCTCCTGATGTCCTGGGTCTCCGTAGCCGTGGTGGCGAGACTCGCCAGCGAGGACTAGATGGCTTGGTTTCGTAAAGACAAACAGCTTCTTAAGGTGCAGGATCGCCGAGATCTACCCCCCGATGTCTTCGACAAGTGCCAAGGCTGTGGCGAAATCCTGTACGCGGCAAAGCTGGCTCAGAATCTCCAGGTATGTCCCAGTTGCGGGCACCATTTTCGGTTGCCCCCCGAGGGGTATGTGGAGATTCTCCTCGACGAAGGCTCCTTCGAGGAGATCGATGAGGGCTTGCACAGCGAGGATCCTCTCGGGTTCCGGGACCTCAAGCCGTACGAGGCACGCCTGAAGGCGGCGGAGGCGAAAGCGGGCCGGAAGAGCGCCGTCCTCTCGGGTACTGGAACACTCGACGGTGTCGGTCTGACCCTCGCGGTGATGGACTTTCGCTTCGTCGGTGGGTCGATGGGCTCCGCCGTCGGCGAGAAAATCGCCCGCGCCGGACGGACAGCGGTAGAGCGGAAGGAGCCGTTGTGTGTCGTGAGCGCTTCCGGCGGGGCGCGTATGCAGGAGGGCATTTTTTCGCTGATGCAATTGGCGAAGACCTCGACCGCCCTCGCACGCCTGCACGAAGCGGGTTTGCCGTACATCTCGATCATCACCGATCCGACGACGGGGGGAGTCACGGCGTCCCATGCGATGCTCGGAGACGTGAACCTGGCTGAGCCCGGCGCCCTGATTGGTTTCGCGGGCCCACGCGTCATCGCCGAGACGATCGGCCAGGAACTGCCCGACGGCTTCCAGCGCTCGGAGTTCCTGCTCCAGCACGGGATGATCGATCGTGTGGTGGATCGAAGAGAACTGAAGACGACTCTTGGAGGGCTTCTCCGCCACATGATGGCCTGATGGTGGGCCCTGATTGGCGGCCCCCCTCCGCCCAGCCGCCCCATCCGTCGACGGAGCCGTCGTACCCGTTGACGAAGGTCTCCGGGGACCCGTTGGTCGACGAACTGTTCCCGCACATAACACACGGCATCGAGTGGGGCCTGGATCGAATGGAGTCCTTTCTTCATGACACGGGCGATCCCCATGTCGGGATTCCCTGCGTGCACGTCGGGGGGACCAATGGTAAGGGGTCGGTAGCGTCGACGGTCGCATCGGTGTTGAACTGCGCGGGCCTCAGGGTGGGGCTCTATACTTCACCCCATCTCTGTTCCTTTCGGGAACGGTTTCAGATTGCCGGAGATACGGTCAGTGAGGATGAGCTGCGCACTTTGGCTCGGGAACTAGATCCGGTCATCAGGCGTCACTCCCTGACGTTCTTCGAGGCCACGACAGGCCTCGCCTTTCATCTGTTTCAGAGAAGGGGGGTCGAAGTGTCCGTCATCGAGGTCGGGTTGGGTGGCCGGCTTGATGCCACGAATGTGGTGACCCCGTTCCTTACCGCGATCACCAACGTGGACCTGGATCATTGCGATTATCTCGGCTCGACCCTGAGCGAGATCGCCTTGGAAAAGGCTGGCATCATCAATACTGGTGTGCCCCTCCTCACGGCTGAACCGGATGACCGTATTCGTGCCGTACTCGCGGCCACGTGTGACTCCCTCGGGGCACCCTTCGTTCACGTCAGGTCGGATCTTGAGGGGATGTCGGTCGACGTGAGGGAGAATCACACGGCCTTCGATGTGTCGACGGCACAGTGGGGTGAACTCCGGGTCCGCACGCCGCTACTCGGTGGGCATCAGGCCGTGAATGGAGCTTTGGCTGTGGCATTGCTGGAGCGGATGCCACCGCGTTTTCGCCCCGACCGCGCTGCGCTCGAGGAAGGGATTTCGCACGTACGCTGGCCCGGCCGCGTCCAGGTGGAGCACCTCGAAGGAAGGGCTTGGGTATTCGATATCGCCCACAATACAGCCGGTGCCGGGGCGCTCGCCTCGGTGTTGGGACAGCTCGAGCTTCAGCGTCCTATAGTGGTTCTCACCGCCGTACTTGGCGACAAGGATTGGCGTGAGATGTTACCGCCACTGTTCGAGAGAGCGGACCACGCGATTCTCACGCAAGCGCCCTCCGCACCCTTGGTGCGCAGATGGGACCCCCACATGGCGATGATGGAAACCGAGTCGGGGATCGCGGAGATCCAAACGGACTTCGACGACGCCCTCAATCGGGCTCGTGAACTCACGGACTCGGGCACGATCGTCGTGACCGGCTCGGCCCATACGGTTGGGGATGCGTTGAGGAGGCTCGGACTGGAGCTTCCTTAGATGCCTCTCTGTACTTTCCCCACCGTAGGTTTAGATTCGCCCGCATGGCCAAGCAGACCTTCGCCCGACTTCCGGGATTTCGAGATTTCCTTCCCAAGGAGCTGGCGTTCCGTGAGCATATCTTGGGTGCCTGGCGCCGGGTCTCTGCTCGATATGGGTTTCAGGAATACGACGGTCCACCCCTGGAGCCCCTCGATTTGTACGTGGAAAAGAGCGGCGAGGAGATCGTCGGCCAACTCTATCATTTCCAGGACAAGGGTGATCGAGACGTCGCTTTGAGGCCCGAGATGACCCCCTCCTTGGCAAGGATTCTCGGCGACCGCCACCGGGCCATGGCGAAGCCGATTCGATGGTTTTCGGTCCCTCAGTTGTTTCGCTACGAGCGCCAACAGAAAGGGCGTCTCCGGGAACACTTTCAGTGGAATGTGGATGTGATCGGTGAGGAGGGCGTCGGGGCGGATGTCGAGGTGATCGCGGTGGCTCTCGACGGCCTCCGTGACCTGGGGCTCGACCATGAAGACGTCCAAGCGCGGGTTTCGGATCGACGGCTTCTGTCCGAGGTCTTGTCGGCGATTGGCGTCGAGGGGGAGCGGCTTCCCGTGGCCTTCGCGATCATCGACAAAATCGAGCGCACGTCTGCCGCCCACTCCCTGGAACGTCTTCAAGTGGAAGTGGGGTTGGACGAGGTTCGTGCCCGGTCCACGTTGGAGTTGCTCAACGAGAGTGGTCTCGACAGCGTCAAAGCGAAATTCGGGGATCTTCAAGCGGTCGCTGGAGAACTGGAGCGCATGGAAGGGTACTTCGGCTCCCTGGAGGCCATGGGGCTTGGGCCCTTTGTCGAGTTCGATCTTCGCATTGTCCGGGGCTTGGCATATTACACGGGGATCGTGTTTGAAATTTTCGACCGAAAAGGAGAGATGCGGGCGATCTGCGGGGGTGGGCGATACGATCGCTTGCTTGAGCTGGTCGGGGGTGATTCGCTTCCTGCCGTGGGCTTCGGGATGGGCGATGTCGTGCTCGGCGATCTCCTCCGTGATCGGGGTCTTGCACCGCCAGTAGCGCCCGGGTTGGATTACTTCATCGTGATCATCGGAGAGGAGCACCGCGAACTTGCCCAGACCATTGCGCATGCGCAGCGGGATCGGGGAATTGCCGTGCAGTACTCGCTCCGCGAGCAGCCGGTTCGGAAACAATTCACGGCTGCCGGGAATGCCGGCGCCCGCGAAGTAATTGTGCTGGGACCGGATGAAGTCGCTCGAGAGTGTGCGGTGCTGCGAGACATGGCCTCGGGCACGGAGCGAGAGATCCCACTGAAGGATCTTCAATGATGACCGGTGAGGCACATTCCGAAACGCGGCGGATGATGGAGACCGCCATCCGTCGACTGAACGCCTTGGAGTATGTGATCCTGGGTGTCGCCATGGCGCTCGCGTTGATCGCTGGTGCGCTCGCGGCGTGGATGGTCGAGAATCTCGTCGGTGCCCCGTTCAGGCCCACGTGGGCCGTTTCGTCGCTTCTGTTCTTCGTCGTGCCCGGCTGGATTGTGCTGAGGCGGGAGCGCCGCGCTGATAAAGGCGGTGCCGTCGGAAATGCCGGAAAGGGTGCAAACACTGGAGCCGCCGAGCAGGCTGAACGAGCCGATACCGGGCATGTCACGGAAGAGAGAGACGATGGCGGACGATAAGAACCTGACACCCCGCGACGAGGACTTCGCGGCGTGGTACAACCAGCTGGTGCTCCGGTCGGAGCTCGCTGACTACTCCCCGGTCAAGGGATCCATGGTCATCCGACCGTGGGGTTACGCGATCTGGGAAAACATGCAGCGAGCCCTGGACGACATGTTCAAGGCGACTGGGCATGAAAACGCGTACTTCCCGCTCCTGATACCGATGAGCTTCATCGAGAAGGAGAAGGAGCACATCGAGGGGTTCAGGCCCGAGCTCGCGGTCGTAACACATGCGGGCGGAAAAGAGCTCGAGGAGCCGCTGGTGGTGCGACCCACGTCCGAGACGGTCATCATGGCTATGTACGCGAAGTGGATCCAGAGCTACCGCGATCTACCGTTGCTCATGAATCAATGGGCGAACGTTATGCGCTGGGAACTCCGCACGAGGCTGTTCCTTCGCACGTCCGAGTTCTTGTGGCAGGAAGGGCACACGGTACACGCGACAGGAGAAGATGCGGAGGAGCACACGCTGCGGATGTTGGGTGTGTATCGGACGTTCATGGAAGACTGGATGGCCATGCCGCCGGTCACCGGACTCAAATCCGATGCTGAGAAGTTCGCCGGCGCGGTTCGCAGCTATTCCTGTGAAGCCATGATGCAGGACAATCGGGCGCTCCAGGCTGGCACGTCACACTTTCTCGGCCAGAACTTCTCCAAGCAATTCGAGCTCACTTTCCAATCCCAAGAGGGCAAGGAGGAGTACGGCTGGAATACGTCTTGGGGCGTCTCCACGCGCCTAGTCGGCGGTCTGGTGATGACGCACGGCGACGACGCAGGTCTGGTCTTGCCCCCCAAGCTGGCGCCGAGCCAGGTCGTGATCGTGCCGATCCTGAAGGGCGACGACATCGGCCCTGTCCTCGAGAAGGCCGAGGCTCTCCGGAGTGCTTTGGCAGATGGAGGCGTGCGTGCCAAAGTCGACGCGCGCGAGCACTTGAATCCAGGTAACAAGTTCTACGAATGGGAGCGAAAGGGCGTCCCCCTCCGGATGGAGATCGGGCCGAAGGACATGGAACAGGAGCAAGTGGTTCTGGCAAAGCGCGTACGCGCGGAGGATGAGCCCCGAAAAGAGTTCCTGCCAGAGGCCGAGGCGCTCGCGACGATTCCGGAGCGGCTCCACGCTTTTCAGACGCAACTCCTGGAGGCCGCGAAGGCCCGCCGCGAAGAGAACTCCTATCGCAGCGTGAAGAGCATTGGCGAAATCGCCGAGATCATGAATGCCTCCGGCGGCTACGTCTACACGGGGTGGAGCGGAGACCCGGCCGTCGAGGAACGCGTCAAGGATGAGACGAAGGCAACGCTCCGATGCATCCCGGGGGAAGAGTTTCAATCCGCAGAGGCTCCCTCGAAGTGTATCGGGGGCGACGGGGACGCTACTATGGAGGTCGTGTGGGCAAGAGCGTATTGACGCCGATCAGCACCGCATGGCCGTGACGCAGCCCTTTCCGCGCATCGACGGTGAGCTGTGGGCTGGCGAGCGTATGGTTGCCGATTTGGTCGCTGAGTTCGGCTCGCCCTTGTACGTCTACGACGCCGGAGTGATGGAAGCCGCTTACAGGCGGATCGAGGCGGCTTTTGTGGGAGCGGATCTTCTTGTCGCTTACTCGGTCAAGGCCAACTCCAATCTGGAGATCCTCAGGCGGCTCAGGGCCCTCGGTGCTGGGGCGGATATCGTCAGCCAGGGAGAGCTCCACCGATGCCTTGCGGCAGGGTTCTCTCCGAACGACGTAGTCTTCGCCGGGGTGGGGAAGACCGAGGTGGAGATGGAGGCCGCGCTACATGCCGGGATCCTTGCGTTCAATGTCGAGAGCGCCGAGGAGCTCGAGGTGCTTGGCCAAGTGGCGGAGCGGGTGGGCAAACCCGCACCGGTGGCGCTTCGAGTCAATCCGGACATCGTCGCGGACACCCCTCACGAGTACACACGCACGGGGGGCGGGGCCACCAAGTTTGGGATTCCGGTGGATTGCGTTCTGGATCTGTATCGATGGGCTGCCGACCAACCCATGCTCGAGATCCGCGGAATCGACGTACACATCGGTTCTCAGATTCTCGAGTCGGCGCCTTATGAAAGGGCGCTCAATCAATGTCTGGATCTCGTCGGCCAGGTGCGCGCGGAGGGAATCAATCTCGATTTCATTGACCTCGGTGGCGGGTTTGGCGTGGGTTATGAAGAGGAAGAAGGGATGTCCGTTGAGGACCTGGCGGCCATGGTTGTACCGCTGGTGGCCGAGACGGGGCTGCGCCTGATCTTGGAGCCTGGCCGGTTTATCGTAGGCGATGCGGGACTCCTCGTGACCGAGGTGCTTTATGTGAAGCGCTCGGGGCCGAAGACGTTTGTGATCACGGACTGTGGGATGACCGACCTCATACGTCCGAGCCACTACCAAGGCTTTCATCGGATCGAGCCGGTGATCTCGCGCGAAGATGCGGCCTGCGAAGTCGTGGACGTCGTGGGCCCGATCTGTGAGACCGGGGATTTCCTCGCACGTGACCGGATGATTCAGATACCTGCTCACGGGGATTTTCTTGGCGTGCACACGGTGGGCGCCTATGGCTTTGTGATGGCGTCCAACTACAACGCTCGGCCCAAGCCCGCAGAGATCGTGGTGGACGGCGCCGAGGTCACGCTCGCTCGCCGTCGCGAGAGTCTCGACGACTTGCTCCGGGGGGAGACCGCGTGACGCACGATCGCATTCTGATTCTGGATTTCGGCTCCCAGTATACGCAGCTCATCGCCCGCCGCATCCGAGAAGAGCGGGTGTACTCCGAGATCCACACCCCAACTCGATCCCTGGACTGGATTCGGGAGTGGGATCCCAAAGGCATCATCCTGTCGGGTGGCCCGGCTTCGGTCTACGACGAGGGTGTCCCGACCACGGACCCGCAGCTTCTCCATCTGGGTGTTCCGATCTTGGGGATCTGTTACGGGATGCAAATGATCGCGCAACTGGAGGGAAGTCAGGTTGCTGTCGGACGACGGGAGTACGGCCGTGCCGAACTGAACGTGACCGAGCCCGGGGACCTGTTCCATGGATTTCTGCCGGATGAGCCTACGCAGGTTTGGTGCTCCCACGCCGATCACGTCGATCAGGCTCCCGCGGGCTACCGTGCCCTCGCCTCGACCGAGACTCTGCCGGTAGCGGCGTTTCGGCATGAGGAGCGCCCCGTCTTCGGGGTTCAGTTCCATCCCGAGGTGGTCCATACGGCGCGAGGCGAGGAGATCATTTCGAATTTTCTACTTCGGATTTGCGGGTGTCGCCCCACGTGGACCGCGGGTGCATTCATAGACGAGACCGTGGAACGTATTCAATCCACGGTGGGTGACGGTACCGCAATCTGCGGACTGTCCGGCGGCGTCGATTCGTCCGTTGCCGCTGCCCTGGTGCATCGGGCGATCGGGGACCGGCTCACGTGCATCCACGTCGACAACGGGCTCCTTCGAAAGCACGAGCGGGAAGACGTCGAACGCACGTTCCGTAAGCACATGGGGGTCCGTCTCGTGGTCGCCGACGCGACGGATGAGTTCCTCGCGGCGCTTGCGGGGGTCGAAGACCCCGAAGAGAAGCGCAGGCGCATCGGCCACGTGTTCATCGACGTGTTCAGTCGGGTCGCTGCGGAGGAGGGCACCGAAGCCACTCATCTCGTGCAGGGAACGCTCTACCCGGACGTGATCGAGTCTTTTTCCACAGGGGGGCCGTCGCAGACGATCAAGACCCATCACAACGTCGGCGGTCTTCCGGATGACCTGCCGTTCGAGCTCGTCGAACCTCTTCACGAACTCTTCAAGGACGAGGTACGGCAGGTCGGCCGGGAGCTCGGCCTACCAGAGGAGTTCATACGCAGGCACCCGTTCCCCGGACCCGGGTTGGGTATCCGTGTTCTCGGATCCGTGACCAAGGGGCGACTCGACGTGCTCCGAGAGGCCGACGAAATCTATCTCGACGAAATCAAATCGGCGGGATTGTACGACGAGATCTGGCAGGCCTTCGCGGTCCTTCTCCCCGTCCAGGCCGTGGGGGTGATGGGAGACAACCGCACGTACGAGAACGTGATCGCCCTCCGCGCGGTGACCTCCCGCGACGGAATGACGGCCGACTGGTATCCCTTCCCACATGAGGTTCTCGGGCGGATCTCATCCCGGATCGGAAATGAGGTCGTGGGCGTGAACCGCGTGTGTTACGACGTCTCGTCGAAGCCGCCCGCAACCATCGAATGGGAGTAGGCGCCGAGTCCGTCGCCCCTTGGTCTGTAGCCCCATCAGTCGGTGACGATCGCGTCCGCTTCGATCTCGATCAGCATGTCCGGATCGATGAGGCGGCTCACTTCGACCATCGTGGTGGTGGGAGGGTGATCGCCGAAGGTTTCTCGATGGGCTCGACCGAATTCCTCCCATCGCTCAATGTCGGTCACGAACATCCGGGTGCGCACCACGTGGCTGAGCTCGGCCCCCTGCGCAGCCAGCGTCTCTCTGATGATGTCGAAGCAGCGCATGGCCTGACCATAGCCGTCCCCCACACCATGGATGCCTCCACCCTCCGCGACGGGTGCAGTGCCCGTGACGAACACCCGATCCCCGGCCCGCAACGACCGGCAGTACCCTACGCGTGACTCCCATGGAGCCCCGCTGAAACTACGGTGAAACTCCGGCATCCCCATCCCCGTCTTCTATCCCCTCGACTCCGTCGGCCCCTTCGTTTTCTTCATCGGGCGTGTTCTGTTCCATGCGCTCGCTCAGGCGCACTTCGAGTTCGGCCCAAAGGTCACTCATAAATTCGACATCTTCTCCATGGATATCGATGAAGTCGAGCAGATCCTGCCCGGTGACGTCATGCACCGCCAGAATGCTGTCGCGAGCTCCATCCCCGAAGTCGACTGTCTCCGACTCCAGCGCCGCGGTGCGCAGGTCCAGGTAGGCCCCGATGAAGGCATCTCGCGCAGCCGTGTCCTCTGGTACATCGGTCGCGCCGCTACCACAGGACCAGCACAGGGTTGTGGAGACCATGAAGACAATGATGCGTGGTCGTGTCATCGCTAACACCGAGGGGTTCGTCGGTAAGCTCGACGGTGAGCAGAACCTCGTGGAGCCCGCATCGCCCGTCAAGAAGATCTGATGGGGCTGAGTTCGTGCGGTCAGGGACTGCGTTGCACCAGCTCGATCAAGGTCCGACCGGTTGATTTGGGATGAACGAATGCCACTAGGTACCCTCGGGCGCCCCTGCGGGGCTCCTTGTCGATGAGTTGGAACCCTCGAGTGTTTAGATTTTGGAGAGTGGCGAGAAGGTCGGGCACCCGGTAGGCGATGTGATGAACGCCAGGACCGCGGCTGGCGAGGAATCGTGCGACGGTACTGGCGCTGGATCTCGGCTCGATGAGTTCGATGAATCCGACGAAGGCGACGTTGACGTCTTCTGTTGGCAGTTCTTCGACGCTGGAACAAGTGGCCCCGGTGATGGGTTCGAAGGTCGCGACGGACTCTTGAATGGACGCAACTGCGATGCCGACGTGGTCGAGCGGAAAACCGTTCATGGTTCAGTACAGTAGAGGATTCATAGGTGCAGTCGGAGTGGACACACTGGGGCCGGATGGTAGGTCTGGCCCGCTGAAGGTACAAGGAGATCGAGTGATGGGTGTGAACGGAAATATTATGGAAATCACGGATCAGAATTTTGCGGAGACTATCGAGGGGGCCACTGGCCTTTCGATGATCGATTTTTGGGCCGAGTGGTGTGGCCCGTGCCGCATGTTCGCGCCTATCGTGGAGGCGTTGGCTGACGAGTACGCGGACGATGGCGTCACGGTCGGAAAGTTGGATGTCGACCAGAATCCGAGTGTGACAAGCCGGTTCGCCGTGCGTTCGATTCCGAGCGTGTTGTTCTTCAAGGACGGCCAGCATGTGGACACGGTGGTCGGGGCAGTGCCGCGCCCGGCGCTCGAGGCGAAGATCAAGGAGCACATGTAGGGCCTAGCACCGGAGTCGCTAGCGGGCTCTTCCTGCTATACTGCCCGCATGGGCACCCTCTACATCGTAGCCACACCGATCGGCAACCTCTCCGACGCCTCGCCACGGTCGATTGAGATCCTCGAGACTGTCGACGGCATTCTGGCCGAGGACACGCGTCGAACCCGAAAGCTTTTACAGCGTTACGAACTCGGCGCGTCGCTGAGTTCGCTGCACGAACACAATGAAGCCTCACGAATCCCTCGGGTCATGGCGCGTTTGGATGCCGGTGATGATCTGGCCCTGGTGTCGGATGCCGGCACACCGCTGCTTTCGGATCCGGGGGAGAGACTCGTACGGGCGGTGTTGGACGCCGGACACACCGTGGTCCCCGTGCCCGGCCCATCGGCGATCCTTTCGGCACTCATGGCAGCCGGGTTTGCCACCGTTCCCTTCACGTTCCACGGATTCGTGCCACGGAAGGCCAAAGACCGGGGGGTTTTACTCGACGACATCGCGTCCGCGGAACACACCTCCGTCGTGTTTGAATCCCCGGAGCGTTTGGCCGATTTGTTAAAGGAGTTTGTGGCGCTCGTGGCTTCGGACCGCGAGGTTGTCGTGGCACGTGAAATGACCAAGATTCATGAAGAGTTTTACAGGGGAACAATGGCGGAAGCCGCACGCTACTACGCGGAGAACAAGGCGCGGGGAGAAGTGACCGTAGTGGTGTCCCCGCGGCCCCCGACTGAGGAGAAGGACAAGGTCGACGAGGCGGCCGCCCGAGCGTTGGCGCGGGCCCTTCTCGACGAAGGCCTCACTCCGAGCCGAACTGCGCGAGAAGTGTCCTCCCGCCTCGGTATTGCAAAGAACGCCGCGTACGCCGTAGTCCACTCGTTTGAGGACGAATCAGAGGAGTCGGGTTGAAGCGAGCCATCGCCAACGGAGTGCGGAAAGCACGGGGGATGCGTTCGCCATGCTCACTCTTCTTCTAGCGGCTTTTATGTCGGCCAGCGCGGGCGTCCGGCCCCATGTCGGCTTTGGCCCGCCGCCTCTTGTCAGCCCTTGGGGCGTGGCGCCGGATTCGGTTCTCACCGTCACTCGTCTGCAGTACGAGGGTGGTGGGGATTGGTATGCGAACCCGTCGTCTCTGCCGAACCTCCTCACGGCCATTCGGGAACGAACGGGGCTCCCTGTGTCGGCTGCGCCAAAGACGGTACGCCCTTTGGATCCGTCGCTGAAGGATCATCCCTACCTGTATATGACCGGACACGGGAACGTGCGCTTCTCGCCTGAGGAGCGGACGGCTCTTCGGGAGTATCTCCTGGCCGGTGGCTTCCTCCACGCCGACGACAATTACGGGATGGACGAGTCGTTTCGCGAAGAAATCGCGCTGATCTTCCCGGAGTACGAACTCGCCGAGATTCCGCCGGAGCAGGCCGTCTTTCGGATGATGTACGACTTTCCTGAGGGGTTGCCTAAGATTCACGAACACGACGGAGAGCCACCCCAGGCCTTCGGCATCTTCCATGGGGGACGGCTGGTCGTTTTCTACACTTACGAGTCGGACCTCGGTGATGGCTGGGAGGATCCTGACGTCCACGATGACGCGCCAGATGTCCGCGAGTTGGCGCTTCGCATGGGTGTGAACCTCTATCTGTACGTCCTCAGCCAGATGGTTCCGTGAGCCCGGCACCGGCCAGCGTCACGAGGATCGTCGCGGGTGTCAGGACGCATCTGCTCGGGAGAGCTCGCTTAGCGCTCGGCCTGTGGTTCGGCGCTGCTTTGACCGGTGTGTTAGTGCTTGCTTGGTTGGTCGTGGCTCCAGAGGGTTGGCGACAGGGAACGTTGGCTCCGCTGCTCATCGACGGGCTGATCTTGGGGTTGTGCGTGTCCTCCTGGCTGGTGCATCGGAAGTTGGCCGGATCGTGGCTCCGTGAGCGGAACATCACGAACGACATCGAGCGCGAGGTCGGCATGGCACCGGGGGTTCTCACAGGATCCCTGGAATTGGCCAGAACGCTTCCGGCCGGCGTGTCGTCGAGTCTGGCCGATCAGGCCGCACACAATGCTCTCGGGTACCTTCAAGGTGAGCGTCGGGACCTCGCGGGACGGATGACGCATGAGGTGGGACGGTGGATGCGACGCGGGGCGCTGGGGCTCATGGTCCTGATGCCGCTTGTTGTCGTCCTCACGGTTGTGGCGCCAGGGCGATCTCTTATGGCGTGGGCGGGCTTGGCGAGGCCGTTCGAGCTGATGGCAGGCCCGACTCTGCCGGCGCTCGTCGTGACTCCAGGAACCGTCGAAGTCCTACGGGGCTCCGATGTGCCAATGGAAGTGTCTGCGCCGGGAAGGACGACGGTGACCATTCACCGGCAGGCCGCCGGAGACATCGCCCTCGAAGAGACGATCGACTTGGACGGAGACAGGGGATCGTTCGTGCTCCGGAACGTCACTGCTCGAACCGACTATTGGGTGCAGGCTCCGGATGGAGCGATTTCGCCCCGCTACGAGCTTCATCCGGTGGATCCGCTCTTGGTAGGCGACTTGATCGTTCGGATCGCCTTCCCCGCACACACGGGCCGTCCGCCCGAGGAATACGGTGTGGTGGTGCCTCCGCTCCGCATCCCGGTGGGGAGCGTATTTTCCTTCGAAGGACAAGCCAGCCGTCCCCTCCTTTCTGCCGGACTGGGGCGTCTTGAAGGAGAGGGGGGGGCAGCCGGAGATGCGGGCGAGGCGGCAGGCCAGGAGGCAGACGAGGAAGCGGGCCCAGCACTCAGTGTGATTGGCTCCACCTTCGAGGGGCAGTGGACGCCACACGCGAGCGGTCTGTACGAATGGCGGTTCATCGGTGTCGACGGCGAACCGGCGGAAGTCCTCCCGCCGCCTCTGGGGCTCACCATGGTCCCCGACTCCGCCCCCAACATTTCGGTGCTGCTCCCGGGGCGAGACACGCTACTTCCGGTTTCACTCCGGCAGCCCCTCGTTCTGGAAGCGGCGGATGACTACGGGTTGGACCACCTGGAGTTGGTGGTCTATCGGGTGACCGCTTTCGGGGACCGGATGGCTCCCGCCCAACGGCCGATCACCGTCGGAGGCACTCGCGGGGCGTTGCTTCGGCCGATCATCGATCTCACGAGTTGGGAGTTGCTCCCCGGGGATACCATCCGGTACTTCGCGAGGGCAGTGGACAACGCTCCGATTCCCAATGTGAGTGAGACGCGCGAGTACGTACTCAGACCGCCCACCGCTGCCGACTTGAGGCGGGAAGCCCAGGCGCGTTTGGATGACGCGGCACGCGGTGTGGAGCAGTTGGCGGACCAGGCGGCCGAGCGGAGTGCGGCGACGCAAGAACTCGAACGTGAGTTCTCGAGTCAGCGTGACCCTGAGAGCCGGAGCCGTACAGAGCAAGACGGAGAGCGTCTGGACTTCGACCAACAGGAGGACGTCCGGGAGGCTCTGGAGGCCCAGGAGGAGCTTCTGGCTGCGCTGGACTCCCTCCAATTGGAGATGGCCAATCTCAATCGGGATCTGGAGGCGACGGGACTCGCTGATCCGGAGCTCCAGGAGGAGATCGGGGAGCTCCAGAGGCTCCTGGATGAGTTGGCACCGGAGAGTCTCGAGGAGCGTCTCGCGGATCTCACCGAACAGCTCAATCAGATGACCGGCGACGATGCAAAAGAGGCGCTCGAGCAGTTGGCGGGGGATCAAGAAGCTCTTCGTGATCGGCTTGAAGCGGCTATTGAGGAGTTCGAGCGGGCGGCAATGGAACAGGACTTCCGGGCGACCGCCGAGGAGGCGGAGGAACTCGCGCAGCAGGAGCAGGCGTTGGCCGACGCTATGAAGGAGGGGGACTCTCCTGACCTGAGAGCTGAGCAGCAGGAGGCGTTGGAGGCTCGTGCCCAGGATCTGAACGCGTCACTCGACGATTTACAGGAGCGGTTGGCAGAGGCGGGGGAAGAGCAGGCGCGTGATGGTGTGGAGCAAGCCCAAAACCAGGGGCAACAGGCGCAGCAGTCGATGTCTGAGGCCGCGCAGCAAGCGCGGAACGGCCAGCGGGAGCAGGCGTCCGAAACTGCGCAACAAGCAGCTGACGCGATGAATCAAGTGTCCCAGCAGCTTCAGCAGGGACAGGAACAAATGGCCCAGCAGAACGCGGAGGCCGGTCAGCAGGCGCTGGAACAGGCGGCCACGGATGCGTTGGCGCTCGCTCGTGAACAGACGGCCCTACAGGAAGGGATGCGTGGGGCGAATCCAGAGGAGCTCGCGGAGATGCGTCGCGATGAGGCGGCGCTGCTCCAAGGCGTTCGAAACATGGCCGACCAGCTTGTGGGCCAGACGTCGGCGGGTCAAGGCAGCAATGAGGTCGCAGGCCAAATGGGTCAGGCCATGGAGGCCATTCAGCAGACCCTCAATGCATTGGAAAGTCAGCGGGGAGACACGCCCTCTCCCGCCAGCACCGCGGAACAGGCGGTCGCAGCGCTCAATCAAGCTGCCATCATGGCGGCGTCGGCCGCCAAGGTCCCAGGGCGAGGCCCGCAGGGCCAGTCCGGAAATGAGGTCACCGAGCAGCTTCAGCAGATTGCCCAGCAACAGGGCTCCGTGAATCACCGAACCGGGCAGATCACCCCCATGAACCTGGGGCAGCAGGCGCAGTCGAACCAGCTTCAAGAGGCTGCCGCCAGCCAAGAAAAGATCGCCGGACAACTCAGTGAACTCGCGGATCAGCCGCCGGACCAAGCTCAACCCCTGGGCGATCTCCAAGCCCTGGCCCAGGAGGCGCAAGCACTGGCCGAGCGGCTCGCGGGGGAGACGCTCGACATGGAGACACTTCAGCGGCAAGAGAGGCTCTTCCACCGGCTTCTGGACGCAGGCCGGAGCCTGGAGAAGGAAGAATTTTCGGATGAACGTGAATCCTCCGCGCCCGGGGAGTTCGAGCGCGAAGAAGTTGAGGTGCTCTCGCCGGAGGACATGGGAGCGTTGCGCTTTCAGCCCCCCCCTGCCGAGGAGCTCCAGCGGCTCGCCCCGGCTCAACGACAGATGGTGCTGGAGTATTTCGAGCGGCTCAATCGGGCGGAGCGCCGTGGTGGACCGCAAGGCGCGACCCGGTGAAAATCTCCGAGTCGAGATGGTCTGGGTGGAGATGGAGTGTAGGTGCCCTCTGCTTGGCCCTTCTTCGGCCCGTTGCGGTCCATGCGCAGGAAGACGACCCGTTGTTGGAGACGCGCCTGCTACGGACCGCAAACATTGAGGAATCTTCCGGTGACCTAGCGGCCGCAGAGGAGACCCTGCGGCGCCTCATGGACCAGCGACCCACCTCCACCGGCGGCATCCTCGCCTTGGAGCGAGTCCTTCGGGCGCAGCGCCGCATTAGCGAAATTCTGCCCTTCGCGGAGGGGTACGCGGACATCGAGCCGAACGCCTCAGGTCCCAGGCTGGTCCAGTTGCGAGCGTTTACCGAGCTCGACGACGAGGACGCGCTTGAGGACGCAGCCGAGGATTGGATGGACAGGGCGGGATCGTCTTCCGAGCCCTATCGGGAGGTATCCATCGTCTTTGCTCGGGCCTTCGGTCCTGAGAGAGCCCTCTCCGTCCTGCAGCGGGCCAGGACCGAACTCGGACGGCCGTCTCTTTTCGCCATGGAGGCAGGAGATTATTTGAAAGATCTTGGTCGCATGGAAGAGGCGGTACTCGAGTGGGCCTCGGTCATCGGAAACGACGGGTCCTCGGTATCGGCGGTGATACGAAGAATAGGCGAGATCGAGGAAGACGAGGAAACACTCGTGCTGCCTCTTCTCGAGCGATTACGGAGTCTGCCGACGACTGAGGCTCGTCTTAGGGCTGGCGCCCGAATCGCCCTCGAAGCCGGTGCCTTTGGAGAGGCGAAGAACCTGGCCGAGATCGCCCTGGTCGAGTTGGTGGACCGGCCGCGCCGGGGTTTTCTGACGGCTCTCGCGCGACAGGCTCAGGAGGTCGCCGCCATGGGCGTGGCGCTCTGGGCCTACGAGGCCCTCCGAGAAGACGCCGACGAAGACCAGGAAATCAGAGCCCTGGATCAGCGCATCACGGTCGTAGCCCTGGCGATCGGGGACACGATCCGAGCCCTCGAAGCCCAGCAGACGATTGCCGACGCTCTCCCCGAACGCAGCGCGGATCGGCGACAGGCACTCGCCGAGATCATCCGGCTCGGGATCGGATGGGCGGGAGCGGACGTGAAGGAGTCGCTGGCGGCGTTCGCCAAAGAGTTTCCCGACGCGCCCCAACTGGATGAATTGGCGGTTACGTTGGCAGTGCAGCTTGATGCCGAGGGGGACAGAGAGGGCGCGCGATCCCTTCTGGCGGGCGTGCCCGGCCCCAGGAGCGCCCTTGAGCGTGGCTACCTCGATCTGGCCGCCGGGGAGGTCGAACCAGGCCGGGGTGCCTTACAGGACGCCCTCGCCGGTGTCGCCCCCGGAGTGGCTACGGAACTCATCGAGCTCCTCAGCCTCCTAGACCGGCTCGAAGGAGAGTCCCTCGACGCCTTCATACGCAGCGCTATCCTGGCCCATCATGGACGCACGGATCTGGCGCTGTCTGAGTTGGAGATGGCGATCGATGCCGTGCCGCGGGACCAGAGACCGCCGCTGCTCGCGAGGGGAGCCCGAATCGCCGACGGAGGGAGTGCGCCCGAGACGGCGGCGGACTTCAGGGGGCGGATTGTCCGAGATCACCCTTTCTCCGCCGAGGTACCGGAGGCCACGCTCGAACTCGCACGTTTCAAGGGAGCCACCCCCGCTGGAGTAGACGAGGCGATTCGGCTTTTGGAGGACCTCATTCTGAGCCAGCCCAACAGCGCGATCGTACCCACGGCCCGCCGTGAGTTACAGCGACTTCAGAGAGGAGTCGATTCATGAGAGATCGACTCGTGAGGATGTTTCGGGTCGCCTCGGTCATGCTCCTGGCCTGGCCGCTACCCGGAGTCGCCCAGTCGCTGCTCGTGCCCATGGACCGCGCCCAGGAGAACCATCTCAAGGCGTACGGCCTGACCTATTGGGCTCTCGAACAATACGGAGAGGCGGAGTGGCTGCTCAACTACCGCGGCGGGTCCTTCCTGTTGCCCGACATGGAGGGCTTACGCCGCCAGGCGGCCCTCCTGGGCATCAGCACCGAGCCCGTGAGCGGTGCAGACATCGCAGGGATTCGCGCGGTGATCGCCGATTCGAACATGGAGGCGGTCGTCTTGGAGAAGGCACCAAAGGTGGCGATCTATACGCCTCCCAATAGCACGCCATGGGACGACGCCGTCACGATGGCGCTCGAATACGCACAGATTCCCTATGAGACGGTTTGGGACGAAGACGTCGTTCGGGGGAGACTGGACGACTTCGAGTGGCTACACCTGCATCACGAGGACTTCACCGGGCAGTACTCCAAGTTCTTCATCACCTACGCCGGGTCGGATTGGCTCCAAGACGAGGTGTCCCGGAACGAGGAAATGGCCGATCGGCTGGGGTTCGCGACTGTCCCCGACCTCAAGAAGGGCGTCGCCCAGCAGCTCCGCCAGTACGTGGAAGACGGCGGATTCTTGTTGGCGATGTGTTCCGCGACTGAGACGCTCGAGCTTGCGCTCGGCGCCGAGCACACCGACATCGCAGCTTCGTATGCGGACGGGACGCCGCCCGATCCGGACGCGACCAGCAAAATGGAATGGGACCTCACGATGGGCTTCAGGGATGGCGTGGTGCAGGTCGGTCCGTCCGTGAACGCCTTCAGCGACATCGATGCTCACCAAGTCAACACGCCGTGGCGCTTGGATCTCGGGGTGTTCACTATCTTCGACTTCTCGGCGAAATTCGATCCGGTGCCCGCGATGCTCACGCAAAATCACGTGGCGGTGATTCCGGACTTTTACGGACTCACGACCTCCTTCCGGACGGATCGGCTCAAGCCCGGCACGATCGTGCTGGCGAAGGACGGTGATATTGCGAAATACGTGCACGGAAACCTCGGGGAAGGGACGTGGACCTACTTCGGCGGGCATGATCCTGAAGATCCGGAGCATCAGATCGGGGATCCACCCACGGATCTCGACCTGCATCGTGACTCTCCCGGGTATCGGCTCATCTTGAACAATGTCCTCTTTCCAGCGGCCAGGAAGCAGCAGCTCAAGACCTAGAAGGCTGTAGCCTTCTAAGCCTGTTGAACTGAGAGACCCTCCGTGAACGCTCAGCAGGAACCCGCCCAACCGTCTGCACCCCTGTCCGACCTGCGTCTGTCACCTTCGGCCGCGGAACAAATTCGAGTCGAAGTGGGGAAGGCCGGTGGTCGGGAAGTGTGCTTCCTCGCTCGAGTCGATCCTGATCGGATGCTGGTGGAGCCCAGGGCGGTCGCGCGCGGGAACAGCGCGGCGGTGCTGGCCGCCGCCCGAGATGCGGAGGAGGGCTCGGTCATGATCCACAACCATCCCTCCGGCGAATTGGAGCCCTCCGACGCGGATTTGAGTGTCGCCGCCCGCTTGTACGAATCGGGCATCGGGAGCGCGATCACCGACAACGCCGCCGAAGGGTTGTTTATCGTCGTCGAGCCCCCCAAGCCGCGGGTAGTTCAGTCGCTCGAGATCGATCGACTCGAGGCGTTGATCGGCCCGACGGGACCGCTCGTCCAGGAGCATGCCGCGTACGAGGACCGTCCAGGGCAGCGTGCCATGCTCCGTCGAGTCGCCGAGACGTACAATGGAGGGGGTGTCACGCTGGTCGAGGCGGGCACGGGCACAGGCAAATCGCTGGCCTACCTCATCCCCTCCGCGGAGTGGGCGCTGCAGAACGCGGAACGAACGGTGATCTCCACCAACACGATCAACCTCCAGGAGCAACTGGACGGCAAGGACCTGCCTATGGTGCGTAAGCTCGTCGGAGAAGAAGTCGACTGGGAGCTCGTGAAGGGCAGGGGGAACTACATCTCCATTCGGAGGGCCATGTTGGCAGCGGAGTCCGCCCCGCTTCTCTTTCCGGACGATCGCGCCGATGAGTTGGATGGGCTACTCGACTGGATCGGCCGGACCGAGGACGGATCCCGTGCGGACCTCGCGTTCGTGCCCAACGACGACGTTTGGGACGAGGTGAAGAGTGACGCCGACATCTGCCTTCGCGCGCGCTGCCCACATTACCAGGCCTGCTTCTACCAACGATCCAGGCGTAGGGCGAACTCGGCGACTCTGTTGATCACCAACCACCACCTTCTATTCACCGATCTCTCGGTGCGAATCGCTAGACAGAGCTACAAGGCCTCCGCTGTACTCCCCGCGTATCGGCATGTGGTTCTCGACGAGGCGCACAACCTCGAGGACGCGGCCACGTCGCATCTCGGACGGGAGGTCACGCGCCGTGGAATGTTCCGGATGTTGGCCCGCCTGGATCGCCGCGGCCGGGGCGTGCTCACGGCGGTGCAGGAGGCCCTGGCGGGGAGGACGGAGCGAGAGCCCGCCATGGAGCTGAGATCACGGATCGAGGAGCGGGTGCGTCCGGCGCTCGAGGAGGCGAGGGCTCAGCTTACGCTGTTCCTCGACTCGTTGGAGCCGCTTCTGCCCCTCGACGCGATGGGTGCAGTGCGGATCGGTACTGCCGAGATGCCCGAGCCCGCGTCCCACCCCGGCGTACGGGAGCGCCTCGATGGGGTGACCACGGCATTTCGAGCACTGGGACGGGAACTGCGCGATGTGCACGAGCGCCTAGAGGACCACGACACGTTGGCCGAGGGGTTGGAGGGACGCCTCTTGGACTTACGGAGTGGAGAACGTCGTTTGATGGACTCGGCCCTCACGCTGAATACCGTTCTCGATGCCGAGGAGGGCGAGGAACGCTTCGTGCGTTGGCTGGAGTGGCGGGGCAAGGCTCGGGGGAAGAACCGGAATCTCGTGATCGCTTCCGCACCCATCGAAGTGGGTGACCTCCTCCGAGAGCACCTCTTCGAAAGGGTCGACACCGCCGTCCTGACTTCCGCGACTCTTGCGACGAAGGAGTCTTTCAGCTTCCTCCGGAGCCGGATCGGGTTGAGGGACGAGGATCTATTCGAATCTGATGTAGAACTAGAGGTAAACACATCTATAATACAGTCGCCCTTTAATTTCAAACGTCAAACATTGTTGGTAGTTCCGACGGATCTGCCCGATGTCAATGAGCCCGGGGGGGCGTTCGAGGAGGCGACGGCCAAAATCGTTCGGGAGGCCTGCACCATCTCCGGCGGGGGAATTTTCGTGCTGTTCACGTCCCATCGCGCGCTTCGCAGGGTCTCGGAACTATTGCGCGAGGACGGGGCGGTGCGATGGCCGCTCTTTGTCCAGGGTGAGGACACTCGGGCCCGCTTGTTGGAGCGCTTCGTCGAGTCGGGGTCGGGCATACTCCTCGGCACGGCATCGTTCTGGGAGGGCGTGGACGTACCGGGGCGGGCCCTGAGGGGACTCATCATTCAGCGGCTGCCGTTCAAGGTCCCGACCGAGCCCATAACTGCGGCGAGGATCGAGGCGATCGAACGCCGGGGGGGAAGCTCGTTCGGTGAGTTCGTGCTTCCGCTCGCAGCGCTGAAGCTCAAGCAGGGCTTCGGTCGGTTGGTGCGATCCCGCCAGGATTGCGGCGCGATACTGATCCTCGACGATCGCATCGTCCACAAGAGCTACGGGACCTACCTCCGTGAGTCGTTACCGCCCGCTCCCATGAAGAAAGGGCCGTGGACAGACCTGGTCCGGTTCCTCAGGGAGTTCTATGCCGAGGGTGGGGTGGCTGGCGAATAGCTGCGACCATAGATTCTGCCGGTCGCCCGGGTTTTACCCGGTCCTGTGTACTTTCATGACGGATGACGTATGACTCGCGTTTTGGGCATCATGGCGGGCGTCGGGATTCTTGTCCTGGCGGGCTTCGCTTGGGGTGATTCTGCGGCCGGTTGGTCCGCCGGTCATTCCGATATCGGCTTCTGGTGGGCCGTAATCGCCACGTTTCTCACCATAGCGGGTGTGGGGGCGATGGTTGGCACATGGCTGCACACCCAGCCGGTCGAGGAATGACGGCAGGGCCCCGCGTTCAATGACTCTTCCTCCCACAAAAATCGTATGCGTGGGCAAGAACTTCCACGCACACGCGGCCGAGCTTGGTAGTACCGTCCCCTCGGAGCCGTTGATCTTTCTGAAACCGCCGTCGAGCATCATCGCGTCGGGTGACGCCATCGTGATGCCGCAGGGCGTTGGGCGGGTCGATTACGAAGGGGAAATCGCGGTACGGATCGGTACGAGGGCTCGACATGTTTCGGAGGCCGAGGCCTGGAGCGTGGTCGACGGGGTCCTCCCGCTGAACGACGTGACAGCGCGCGATCTTCAGAAGGCGGACGACCAGTGGTCGAGGGCCAAGGGGTTCGACACGTTTTGCCCGATCGGCACGGCGTCTACGGTATCCCCCGAGGATTTTCCCGGGATCACGCTTGTCACCTGGGTGAACGGCGAGGAGCGTCAGCGGGCGCAGGCATCGGACATGGTGTTTTCGATCCCCAACCTTATCGCCTACATCACCCGCGTCATGACGCTGGAGCCGGGGGACATAGTGACACCGGGCACGCCTGAGGGCGTCGGCTCGCTTTCGCCCGGAGATGAAGTGGAGGTCGAGGTGGTGGGCCTCGATATCCTCCGCAATCCGGTCGAGGGAGAAAGGGACGTTGGCCCCTGAGTGGAGCCGGCGGTTTGAGAAGCTACCCGGGTACCCGCTGACCGGGATTCCAGAGGCCAGGAAACGGCTGGAGGCTGCAGGCGTCGACGTCATCGATCTCGGAGTCGGGGACGCCGACTTGGATCCCCCCCCCGAGGCCGTCCGCAGGTTGGGTGAGGCTGCGTCGGAACGAAGCATGTCTCGGTACGCCTTTCAGGTGGGTTTGCCGGACCTCCGGGAAGCCATCGCAACGTGGATGAACAAACGCTTCGGCGTGAGCCTCGACCCCTACGCCGAAATCCTTCCGCTCATGGGCTCCAAGGAGGGTATCGCCAAGCTACCGCTGGTTTTTCTCGATCCGGGCGATACTGCTGTCATTCCCGATCCCGGATACCAGGCCTACCAGGGCGGCGTCATCTTGGCCGGGGGGCAAGCGCACCTTGTACCATTGCGTTCGGAGAACGACTTCCTGATCCCGCTCGACGAAATCCCGGACGATGTGCGGTCCCGCCTTCGACTGATATATCTCAACTATCCGAACAATCCAACTACGGCGACGGCGCCCCTCGCATACCTCAGCGACGTAGTGAATTTTTGCCGGGAGCAGGATGCGTTGTTGGTCTACGATCACGCGTACAGTGAGATCGCATTTGACGGCTATCGTCCACCGAGCATCTTGGAGGTTGAGGGGGCCGACGGGGTCGCGCTCGAATTTCACTCTTTTTCCAAGACTTATAACATGACCGGGTGGCGGCTGGGGTGGGTCGCCGGGAACGCGGATTTGATCGAGAGCCTTACGAGGGTAAAGACGTTCATGGATACGGGGGTCTTCAAGGCGGTCCAGGCTGCCGGAACCGCTGCGCTTGCGACGTACGAGCGCTGGGTGCCGGGAAACGTGGCCCGCTTTCAGGCCCGCCGGGACGTGGCAATCGAGGGATTGGTTCAAGCCGGATTCACCGTCACTGAACCGAAAGCCACGATGTACCTCTGGGTTCCGGTACCCGGCGGTGGGTCTTCTCTGGCCTTCGCCGGACGGGCGCTGGAGGAGGAGGGGGTCGTCGTGCTTCCAGGCGCCGCGCTCGGTGAGGGAGGAGAGGGATTTTTCCGGATCGCCCTGACTGTAGACGAGGAGCGGATGAGAGAGGCGGCTGAACGGTTGGCAAGGCTTGTGGTGGGGTAAGAAGACCCTGTTCCTTAGGCTCCTTAGGGAGGAACCGCCCAGCTAAGGGGGGTTAGTATGGAGATGACAGCGCCGATGAAGTCCGACCGCTCTCCGGAGCGGTACGCGCACAAAGACCACGGCATGGCGCATCGACGCGCCCTCGTTGTAGGGATCGGTGCGTCGGCTGTCCTCCACCTCGTTTTCATCCTGCTCTATGGGGTGGTCGTCACCCAATGGGGCCCTGGGGAGACGCTCGTAGCCTTGCAGTCGGCTTCTGGGTTTACGAGTAACATGCGAGTCGTACGAGTTCTGGAGATCGCGCTTCCCGCTTTGACCCCCGAGCCCCCCGAGGAGCTTCTCGAGCCGACCGCCGAAGCGCCGTCGGTCTCCAATGCCGGTCCGCCTGTTTCGGGAGATTTCGATCTCGATGCGCCCCGGAGGGGCCGTAGTGCCGCCGAAGTCTTGCGGGTGACGAGCTCTGACACTCGACTCTGGCGTGAAGCGATGCCGGAACTCTTCGAGCTCACCGAGGCCGAGAGGATGGAACTCGAGTTGGCCGGGCGACTCGAGGAGTGGGCCGACTCGGTAGCTGAAGTCGTCGCTGCCGAGTATGCGCTTACCGACTGGACCACGACCGATGACCAGGGGCGAAGGTGGGGCGTCTCGCCGGGACAGCTCCACCTGGGCGATATCACGCTTCCACTGCCGTTCTACTTCAGCGGGAACTCCTTGCAACGAGAGGTGGCCGCGCGCCGCGCATGGGAGGACCAGGACATCCTAAACGGCGCCGCCACTCAAGCGCTGAGATCGAGTTGGAGAGAACGCGCCGAAGCCATTCGGACGCGGCGACAGCGCGATCGGGACGAGACCGCCGCCGCACCCGTAGCACCCGAGGTGACCGAAGCGTCCCCGGCGACCGAAGCGTCCGACACGACCGGTACTCTCCGCAGGTAGGATTCCCCAAATGACA
>Ga0315336_1000675_pt1 | contig 84350 bp, 63 predicted proteins | sample ASW5metaG_FD_204512 | JGI IMG/M metagenome (GOLD analysis project Ga0315336, IMG submission 204512) | Ammonia-oxidizing marine archaeal communities from Monterey Bay, California, United States - ASW #5 | ecosystem: Environmental > Aquatic > Marine > Intertidal zone | place: USA: California...
TAGCAACCAAACAAGGGACACCGGCGCCCGCTTCATATTCGTCGCGAACCAAATGGCCCGGGCCTTTTGGAGCAATCATGAACACATCAATGTCAGCCTGCGGCTTAATCATTTCGAAATGAACGTTTAATCCATGGGCAAACATCAGAGAATTTCCAGCTTCCAGATTAGGCTGAATTTCTTCTTCGTAGATTTTTTTCTGAATCGTGTCCGGAATCAAGACCTGAACGATATCGGCTTTTTGAGCGGCTTCAGGTACCGGGTAAACGTCGAATCCGGCTTCTTTAGCCGCCTGATACGTAGCACTGTTTTCGCCGCCGCGATGTCCGATGATTACGTTCACGCCGCTGTCGCGAAGATTCATCGCATGCGCGTGGCCCTGACTACCGAATCCAATAATGGCGACGGTGCGTCCGTCCAGAACTGAGAGGTCCGCATCTTTGTCGTAATAAATGGTTGCTGCCATGGAGTTAAAGTCCTTCCTAAAAAAAGAGTTAGTGTTTACCGTTGTGGGAACGAGCCAGGGCGATGCTGCCTGTTCTGGCTAATTCCTCTATACCAAAGGGTCGAATCATATCGATGAATGCCCTGATTTTATCTACTGAGCCAGTCGCTTCAATACTTGTAGCCTCTGGACTGACATCCACTACTTTCGCACGAAAGATATTTGCAATTTCCAGCAGTTCCGTCCGTTTTTTAGTGTCGGTTTTGATCTTGACCAACACAAGTTCACGTTCGACATGTTCCGAATTCGTCAAATCGATGACTTCAATGACTTCCACCACTTTGTTCAATTGGTTGATGATTTGCGAAAGAACGTTTTCATCCCCTTGCACCACCACCGTCATGCGGGAAACGGTCGGGTCTTCAGTAATCCCTACGCAGAGGCTTTCGATGTTGTATCCGCGTGCACTAAAAAGGCCTGAGATACGTGCGAGTACACCGAAATGGTTATCGACCAGCACACTAATGGTATGAATCATGATTGCTCCGTTGTATAGCCATTGAATTCGTTCATGGCTGAATCAATTCCGTCTTCCATGGCGCGAATGGCAGCTTCCGCTGATGCGTCCACCAAATCAGCCACTATATTTCGTTCATCAGGATGGAATTTTCCGAGGACATGGTCGGCCAGATCACCCGTTTTTTTATCCATACCGACTCCTATGCGCAGTCGGGGGAATTCTTTTGTGCCCACGCGTTCAACAATCGAACGCATTCCGTTGTGGGTACCCGCGCTACCATTCTTTCGGATTCGAATTTTGCCCAAAGGCAACTCAGCATCGTCATAAATGATAAACAGATCGCCGGGACTATTTATCTTGTTTCGCGCCGCTTGCGCGACGCTTTCTCCGCTCTTATTCATGAAAGTCATGGGCTTCAGGAGGAGAATACTTCGATTCTTAATCCGGCCTTCTGCAATCTGACCTTTATATTTTTCGCGTTCGAAGCGGGTATTCAACTTCTCCGCAATTCTATCCAACGTCACGAATCCGATGTTGTGGCGCGTGTTCTGATATTGCCGGCCCGGATTTCCCAGGCCGACAACTAAGGATATGTTATTGTCCATGACAGGATTCCCTGCACAGATTAATCGTCAGAACTGGTTTCTTCAGCGCCTTCAGCGCCTTCAGCAGTCTCGCCTGCTTCACCTTCGACAGCTGCTTCGTCACCTTCGGTTTCCTCAGTGATCACGCGTGGTGTATGGATGGCCGCTACGGATCGATCCGCGTCCGTCAATACTGTGATTGCGTCGCCGACAACCAAATCCCTTACGTGAAGAGATTCGTCGATATCCAATTCTGTGATATTGACCACAATGGCTTCTGGCGTATCGAGAGGTAAGCATTCGACCATCAATTCACGCAGCTGGTGATCAAGTACACCGCCATTGACTACGCCCTTGGCATGTCCTTCGAATTTGATTGGGACAGGTGTCTGAATTGATTTCTTGATATCAATTCGCATGAAATCGGCATGCATCACGTGGCCTTTGACAGGATGGTGCTGAACCGCCTTGATAATAGCAGCTGTGTTCAGGTCTGCGTTGTCTTCCAAATTAAGATCAACGAGAGAGTGTTCCCCTTGACCACCATGGATCAGACGTTCAAATTCACGGGCGTTGATGGTGAGGCTAACGGCGTCTTTGCCATCACCATAAAGGACGCCTGGGATGTCACCGGCCAATCGCGATTGTCTCGCGGGGCCTTTGCCTTTGGTTTCTCGGGTGTTTGCTGTAAAAGCTTGAAGTTCCATGGGTTTTCTTTTGCTCCTGTGTACTTGTTTAACGGTAACTACCGAAACAAGATGCTAACGGATTTTTCTTCGTGTATACGTTTGATGGCTTCTCCGATGAGAGGCGCGAAACTGATGATTTTTATTTTTGAACATTCCAGTGCTTCATCGGACAACGGAATGGTATCGCTCACAAGTACTTCTTCAAGTACCGAATCTTCAATACGCTTGATGGCTTCTCCACTAAACACCGCGTGGGTCGCGCATGCGCTGACAGATAATGCGCCGGAATTCTTGATGGCTTCGGCCGCTTTTACGAGGGTGCCTGCCGTGTCGATCATATCGTCGAAAAGCATGGCGTTGTACCCCTCGACGTCACCGATAATGTTCATGACTTCCGATTCGTTTTCTTTCGGTCGTCGTTTATCGACGATGGCAAGCGGAGCTTCTAAACGATTGGCAACTCCCCTGGCACGACGGACGCTACCCGTATCCGGTGATACGACTACCAGTTTTTCCAGGTTGCGCTCTTTCAAATGGCGACAAAATTCCACGTCTCCGCTCAAATGATCCACGGGAATGTCGAAAAATCCTTGAATTTGTTCGACGTGAAGGTCGCACGTCAGCACGCGGTCTGCGCCGGCTGTCGTAATTAAATTGGAAACTAGTTTCGCCGTAATCGGCGCGCGAGGACGGTCTTTTCGATCCTGCCGCGCATAACCAAAATAGGGGAGCACGGCCGTAACCCGGGATGCCGATGCGCGTTTTGCTGCGTCGATCAATATTAGCAATTCCATCAAATTACGGTTAATGGGAGGCGCCGTCGAATTGATAATGAAGACATCTTTCCCACGAATGTTCTCGCTGATTTGTACTTTGACTTCGCCGTCACTAAAGGTTCCGACAGTGGCTTCACCCATCACTTCGTACACATGGGCGCACGCACCCTTAGTCAATTCCTGAGATCCGTTTCCGGAGAATATTTTCATCTCATCGCTATATGACACGTCGAATTCCTGGTTGGGCAGCAGGGCTAAGTCCTTACCGCAACATTTATCAATGACCGAAGCTTCGTACAATAAAATTGGCTAGGGCGGATGGGATCGAACCATCAATCTCCAGTACCAAAAACTGGTGCCTTACCATTTGGCTACGCCCTAACACAAAAGACAATATCTATCTTGATGTATTCCGTAATGGAGCAACTTCGACCTTCCATAAAGGGGTTGGGCGAAACTATCCCATTGCGACCGGAGAGTATAGCAATCATTAAAGATTTAAGTCAATTTTTGAAGGAAAAGAGGAGAATTCAGGCCCGGTTAGTCTGTCGCAGGAGAAATTGCGGCTAATTTGGGTATTCCGAACGGATTTGAGCCAACAATTTCAAACTTTCTTGCGTCAGCTTTTCGCTTGATTCCACAAGTGAGCTTCCTTCGCCACGGCGCAGCGCCAATCGGTACTGTGCCAATTCGGCGGCAAGCGGAATGACTCGTTTACCCAATTCTTCTGCCCGTTCTTTTCGACCCGATTCCATGAGACGACACAATGCACCGTCGCAGCCGCATATCGCAGAACTCGCCTTGATGATATTGTTTCGCGGTTCGACTATGTTTGGAGAATTATAAATCAGATCTGTTAATTTGGACTTGGAGGAATGAATGACTTCGAAATCTTCCGGCGTCGGCGCAGATACAACCTGTTCCAATTGCTTTTCAATATCCGCATAATCCAAGTCATAATTATGGGCCAGCGTCCGGTAATATTTTAATTTCTGCACGTCACTCGCCACGATTCGCTGAGTAATGACGTCTCTCCAATGTTCACACCGTTCCGATGACGCCACCAGAATAATGTGGGCTTGTCCCGGAAACATTTCCAAATGGCTTTTTCGTTCCATTCCCCGCCAATTTTGCGAGGTAATGTATTCGGACAAATCAATCATGGTGTCGCCCGATGCAGCATCATGCGGAATATCGATATTCACGCTGGCCATTTCACGCGTGTTGTTACTGACTGTGATGTATAAGCTGAAGTCATCGCCCCTCAAATGGAATTGGCTGATCGGAGCAATTCCCGGAGCCGGCAGGATAATCGTATCCGTCGAAATTCCTTTGGTGAACCATGAATCCATGTTGTCTTCAATGGACGCCTCGAGGAATAACGGCGCGAGAGCATTGAACAAACGCATTCTCTGCATGAGTTCCATCCATAGATCGCTAAATGTCAGGAATGGCCCTGTCAACGTACGTTGGACGCGCCCACGCAGCCATACAGGGTCGTTGTGATATGAATAAGCGAATAATCCACGAGCCCCGTTTGCAAATGCCAGGTTGCACGTGAGTCGCATTTCGGGGCACGCACTCCAGGCCGGCGTCTGCGTTGGGTAGACGAAGGTGGACGCCGCAACCCAAAATTGTTGCGGATTGCTGAGCGGAACATGGGTACGAACAAGCTTTCCAACATCCCACGGGCGCTGTGTCGCGAAATGACCGACGCCTGACGCGGCAAAATACGGGGAAAAGAGCGCGTACGAGTTCGGATAACGAGCAATAATACTCATAGGGTGATTCGGATCCGCCGCTTCAATTGCCTCTTTGGCTTCCAATACCTGGTGAAAATCGTTCTCAATCGGTTCGCCGCTAAAACTGCGAGCAAAGATAGCTTCAGAATCTGCGTAGGGCCGAATACTCGTGTCCAATACTTTCTGTTTTTCTTCTTCCGTACCATCCAACGGATATTCATGGCGTGCCAGAATTTTGATGCCGTGCTCAGTGCATTTGGAGAGAAGGGCGTCCCATTGTGCCGGCGACATTTGGTCCACATGGGCCAGCGCAATTGAGTTTGCGTCGTGGGCGACGAGGTCTTCCATGACGAAATCCCAGTAGTCATCTTCCGAGATGCCCAACATGTCTGCCAGGCGGGTCGACGATTCAGCGTCCATATATACGCCCAACGGCATGAATTCTTTCAAAATTTCGGACGATTTTAAATTACTTTTCTCATTTAGGCTCGTGATGCTCCGTTCATTCGCTTCGGTCTCTTCCTTTGTCATGGCGCGAAAGGTGACAGACTTGATCTCCATTGATTCCTTACTGCGAATCGGAGAATACAAACGAAAAATAAGGTTATCGATTCTGGCCGGGTGTCCGAAATGCTGGACGTTGCGCGCAATCGTGTGCCATTCCTGCGACTTGGGTAACGCCCCGAAATGGGAGCCGCCCTCGTAGGTCCACATCCATGTTGGATGTGCTTTCTCACTCGTGCACCGATACGTGACTTCAATGATGGGATACTTTTGAGTATCGATGGGGAGTCGTCCATCAGTCAAACCGATGGTGCTTAGGGGGACCCAGAACCGAGGGTCCTCTTCCGTGAAACTATCGATTGCCGTAATCGTAGAGAAATTGCCTTCCAACTGGATGCCGTCTTGCGTTTGAACCTTCTTCGCGACGACTTTTTTCCACTCGGTACTTGTTGAGACGTCTTCGGTTTTCCATTGGGCTAAGTCTTCGGCAGTAAACGTGACATGAGCAGCCTGCTTCGTGGCTTCACGGTCTGGTTTATATAGTATCGTGCTGAGGTAACCAGAATATTCGTAATCTTTCATTGAGATCGCCCATCCGTTGACCGAATTTGTATTGAGAATACCATATCGAAGGGATGTTTGCATCTCCTCTGTGAACGTCGTGCGTCAAGAATCTTGATTTCAGAGTGGCACGATGAAATGATAGGAGGCTGGATACAAAATTGACTCTCGTAAGGAAATCAATATGCGCAAAGAATCACTTACCTTTCTAAAAAAATTACTCTCGACCGCCAGTCCTTCCGGCTATGAATCCAAGATTCAAAAAGTCTGCAAAGGATACGCATCTTCGTTCGCTGATGAAATCTACAAGGATGTGCACGGAAACCAATATCACGTAGCGAATCCCAAAGCAGAACTTCGCGTCATGTTGGCTGGCCACGTAGACGAAATCGCGCTAATGGTCAACCACATCGACGGCCGGGGTTTCCTCGGATTCGTTCCCATCGGCGGTGTCGATGCATCTGTGCTGGACGGTCAACGTGTGGTGGTTCATACCGAAAAAGGGGCCGTTATCGGCGTCATCGGTCGACGGGCCATTCATTTGATGGATCAAAAGGAACGAGGCCGCGCCATGGAAATGCACCAGATGTGGATCGACATTGGGGCGAAAGACAAAAAAGATGCTGAGCGTAGTGTAGCTATCGGCGACCCAGCTACCATCGACGTCGGCTATATCGAATTGAAAAATGGTCGCGTTGTAGCTCGCGCGATGGACGATCGAATAGGCGCATTCGTCTGCCTCGAAGCATTGCGATTGGTGTCTAAGAAAAAACTCAATTGCGCGGTCTATTGCGTAACGACCGTCCAGGAAGAAATCGGGCTTCGAGGCGCGACGACTAGTGCATACGGGTGTGATCCGCACGTTGGAGTCGCAGTCGATGTGGCCCACGCGACCGACCACCCCGATTGCGATTCAAAACGTTTCGGACACTTCGAATTGGATAAGGGCCCCATTCTTCATCGCGGGCCCAATATGAATCCAGTGCTAGCCAAACAGTTGGTGAAAGTCGCGAAGGCTAAAAAGATTCCATACCAAATGCAAGGCGCGCCTCGTGGCACGGGAACCGATGCCAACGCCATGCAGTTGACGCGCGGGGGGGTCGCCACCGCACTAATAGGAGTGCCCAATCGATACATGCACTCGCCGGTTGAGATGGTGAGTTTGAAAGACGCGGAACGTTGCGCACAATTATTGGCCGATTGGTTGGTAACCTTGAAGCCGAACATGAATTTCATTCCATAGAAAAAGCGGACTAGTTTAACGGGAGAGGAAAAGGATCAATGGAAGCGTATGTTGGAGAAATAGTCGGTACCGCAATCTTGATATTACTGGGCTGCGGAATTAACGCGAATATGACACTCGCGAAATCGAATGGACAAAATGGCGGTTGGATAATTACGTCTCTGGGTTGGGGGTTCGCAGTGGCGATTGCCGCCTATTCTACCGGTCGGATCAGCGGTGCTCATCTCAATCCGGCCGTTACCCTAGGCTTTGCCGCTATTGGGAGTCTCGAATGGAAATTGGTGCCGGGGTATTTCGTGTCGCAGATGATAGGTGCATTAATAGGGTCGACCCTCGTGTACCTTGCCTATCTCAAACATTGGGAGGCTACCGAATCACCGGAAGATAAACTAGGCGTATTTTCCACCGGACCCGCCATTCCATCCACGCCGTCAAATCTGGTTACGGAGATTATCGGAACAGCAATGTTGGTCTTCGGAATCCTCGCAATTGGAGCAAATTCTGGCGAATTCACCGTCGGCGGAGTCGTCGACCTTTCGGAAGTGTACAGCAATGGAATCGCTCCGCTGCTGGTAGGAATTCTCGTCGCCACTATCGGTATGGGCCTCGGTGGTCCCACCGGTTTCGCTATCAACCCCGCTCGTGATTTAGGACCTAGAATCGCACATGCAATCTTGCCGATTAAAGGAAAAGGCGATTCGAATTGGGGATATTCATGGATACCCGTTGTAGGCCCGCTCATTGGCGGCGTCGTCGGCGCATTGTTGTTTAAAGCTGTCGGATTTTAGTGACTGGGAGAAAAGAGAATGGCAAAGTATGTAATGGCATTGGATCAAGGGACGACTTCCAGTCGGACCATCTTGTTTACGAAAAACGGAAAAGCAAAAGCTTCGGCACAAAAAGAATTCCCACAAATATTTCCGTCTCCGGGTCACGTCGAACATGACCCCGAAGCGATCTGGAAAACTCAAATAAGTACTGCTAAAGCGGCTATCAAAAAAGCGAAAGCGAAACCCGGCGACATCGCGGCGATCGGAATTACGAACCAGCGCGAGACAGTCGTGTTGTGGGAAAAGGCCACAGGGAAACCGATTCATAACGCCATCGTATGGCAGAGCCGTATTACGGCGGATACGTGCGACAAACTGAAAGCACAGGGCTTGGAGAAAAAATTTACATCAAAAACGGGCCTCGTGATCGACGCCTATTTTTCCGGCACCAAAATTAAATACCTGTTGGATAAATACAAAGGGCTTCGGAAACGCGCCGAAAAAGGCGAAATCCTGGCAGGGACCATCGATACCTATCTCATGTGGCGATTGACCGGCGGTAAAGTACATGCCACCGATTACAGCAACGCGAGCAGAACCCTCATCTTCAATATTTACAAATTGGATTGGGACAAAGAACTACTGGACATTTTGGATATCCCCCGAGCGATGCTTCCCGAGGTAAAAGATTCCAGTGGTGTTTTCGGAATGACCGACCCGAAGATATTCGGTAAAAGTATTCCCATCGCCGGTGTCGCAGGCGACCAGCAAGCCGCCACATTCGGACAAGGTTGCTTCAAACCTGGAATGGTCAAAAATACCTACGGCACGGGCTGTTTTATTTTGATGAATACCGGTGACAAGGGCGTGAAATCCAAGAACGGGCTCCTGACCACGATCGGCTGGGGCATCAACGGAAAAATTACCTACTGTCTCGAAGGGTCCGTTTTCGTCGGCGGTGCCGCTGTACAATGGCTGCGTGATGGTCTGAAAATCATCAAGCGATCCGAAGACGTGGAAAAACTAGCCGCCACCGAAGAAGACAGCGGCGGCGTTTATATGGTCCCGGCATTCGTCGGCCTGGGAACGCCCTATTGGGATCCTTACGCGCGCGGAATTCTCGTTGGGCTTGAGAGGGGAACAACCTCTGGGCACATCGCTCATGCGACGGTCGAGTCCATGGCGTATCAATCACGCGATGTTGTCGCGGCGATGGAAGCCGACTCAAAAGTAAAATTAAAAACATTGAAAGTCGATGGCGGCGCCACCGCCAATGAGTCGTTGATGCAATTCCAATCTGACCTGTTGGGCGTAAAAACCCAGCGACCGGTAGTCGCCGAAACTACAGCGTTGGGTGCGGCTTATCTCGCAGGACTAGGCGTAGGTTTTTGGAAAAGTCAAAATGACGTTACAAAAAACTGGGCCTTGGATGCCGAATTCAAGCCGAAAATGAAAAAAGCAAAACGTGATGCGTTGTATGCGGGGTGGCAGGAAGCCGTAAAGCGATCCCAAAGCTGGGTAAAACCCTAATCCCCGGTTGACCAATGGAATTGTTCATGTAATAATGCTGAACACAATTGATAATAATGATGTTCGTATTAAAGGAGAGTTTCTATGGCAGGCAGTTTAGCTTCGGGTTGCGTCAATCATCCACCGATTGAAGCGGTCGGTCGTTGCAAGCAATGCGGAAAACCGTTCTGCGGTACCTGTCAAACCGTCGGGCCGACAGGCAAGTTCTGTTCGGATACCTGTAAGGAATCTCATGAAGTGTTCGTCCAACGGGCGCAGCAACTGGATTCCATGAAGAAAAGTTCCGGCTTTGGTGCGAAACTCTTCGTCATTGCAAAAAAAGTAGTAATCTTTGGCTTGGCTGGCCTCATCATTGCCGTGGTATTGACATTTATCGGAGTTAACATTCCTGTGCTCAGTGACACGATCAATGGTGTTTTGGGTCGATAATACCCTGGGGAGGGAAACATGGATTTAAGTAAAGTAAAATGGATTGTCATCATCGCCGTTGTCGGTGGTGCTATTTGGTTATTCACCGGCGCGGGCGTCGACGCAGTCTACGACAAGGCCACGGACACATTGCCGGGTAACGATGTCCAACAGGATATCGTCGATGAAGCGATGTTATCCAAATGGGCCGGATTCCTGATGGCAACATTCCAACTCGAAAAAGCGAAGAAGTTTTATAAATCTGCGATCGATCGGTATCCTGGAAACGAGACGTTACCACAAGGAAAGAACTTTTGGTGGAACGTGTATCAGCTTGCCCGATGTCACGAAAAACTGAAGGAATATCCGGAAGCCTGCGATCTTCTTTATTTATGTTGGTTGAACAACGCAGATGCCATTGACGAGCGCGTAAAAGATAACGACACCATTCGCCTGCGCATGGAAAAATTGATCGAAATGCATGAACTGTTCGATAGGGGATACGATTTTCCCTAAACCATATGAATCGATAATATGAAAAGTACATACGTCTTCGGACGCATACCCGTTATGGAATGTTTGCGGGCCGGCAAGCGCACGGCCCGCAAACTTTTTGTCTTGCGATCAGGCGAAGGACTCGATCGCATCAGATCTCTGGCGTCTGATATTCCCGTCAAGGAATGTCAGCGGGGCGAACTCGATCGGATGACCAAGAACGCCGTCCATCAGGGCGTCATTCTGGAATGCGATCCCGTGCCATTGTTACGGCTCGACAAATGGCTGGATGTCGAACGTAAAGATCCGCTGTTGGTGGTGCTGGATGGGATCGAAGATCCCCAAAACCTCGGTGCGATCGTCCGATCCGCGGCCGCGTTCGGAGCTAATGGGGTACTATTCGGTCAGGATCGATCCGCGCCGGTGTCCGCCGTCGCGGTAAAAGCCGCCGCCGGTGCCATGGAATACGTCGATCTCATCGAAGTAAAAAACCTCGCTCGGGCGATGGACACCCTTCGGGATTCCGGTTTTACCGTTGCAGCATTGGATGGTCACGGAGAGCAAATGATTTGGGATATGCCTTCCGAGGGACCGTTGGCATTGATTATCGGTAGTGAAGGAAAAGGCGTGCGGAAGATGATCAAGCGTTCGGCCGATATGATTCTTCGTATTCCTATTGAAGGTCCTATTTCCAGTCTGAATGCGTCTGTGAGTGCCGCCGTCGCGTTGGCCGAATGGAAACGCATCAAGATGCAAGACTGACCGTCTAGGAGGCGTTCCCGTTCCGTAGCGCCCGGCGCAGTACCTTTCCTACGCCGCTCTTCGGAAGTTCGTCTACCAAATGAATCTTGCTCGGGATTTTGAATTTGGTCGTGTGTCGTTTCATATGTTCAAACACCGAATCCATTTCCAATTCGACACCGGTTTGAGGTACCACGAAAGCGATCGGTTCTTCTCCATACAAGTCATGGGGTTGTCCGACTACCGCTGCGTCCGCAACGTCTGGGTGTGTGTATAGGATTTCTTCCAGTTCGCACGGGTAGATGTTTTCCCCGCCCTTGATGATCATGTCTTTCTTGCGGTCGACGACGAATAACCATCCGTCTTCAGATAGGTATCCGATGTCACCCGTATGCAGCCAGCCATTACGCATGGTTTCTGCCGTGGCTTCCGGGTCCTTGAAATACCCCTTCATGGTCGTTGCACCGCGGGTCAAGATTTCCCCGGCTTGTCCCGCAGGCATTTCCTTGTCATCGTCGTCCACGATGATGATGTCGGTGTGTTTGTAAGGGCGACCCACTGACCCGGCATGAAACGGCTCAGATATTCGATCTGATGAACCTTTCCCGGCGTTTTCCGTCATCCCATACCGTTGCCGCACGTGGCATCCTACGGCCTCTTTGAATCGTCTGCCCACTTCGACGGGCATCGGGGCTCCGCCAACGTCAGCCTTATACAACGAAGTGAGGTCGTACTGATCGAATTTCGGGTGATTCAATATGAGAGAAAGCATTGTCGGGACCACCGCAAGGTCCGTCGCTTTGTGCTCTTCAACCAATTTCATCATGCGTTCGGCGTCAAACCATTTTTCCTGCGCCATATAGCCCAATGGGTAGTCGGTTGGTACGGCATAGTCGTATGTCATCAGGCTGATGCCAAAGATGTGGGCCATCGGCATCGCGGTCGCCACAATCTGGGGATGGGGTCGAAGATGCAATTCGCCCGCGTCTACCAGGGTTTCGCCCGATGCGATGATATTGGCGTGAGTGAGCATCACCCCTTTGGGTTTGCCCGTCGTGCCGGACGTATACAACATCAAAGAGACGTCGTCGGGTTTTGCGTTGGGCCGGTCCGTAGCCGCAGGCTGTTCCACCATTTCTTCCAGGGCGTAGCAGGCGGGGGTGGTTTCCGTATCTGTAGTGCCGCCTTGAATGGCGATCCATTCGACGTGGTCGAGCCCATCGATGGCTTCCCGTATGACGTCCATTTTGGCCGCATACGTGACGATTCCACGGCATTCGGTATGTTGGAAAATATAACGAAGTTCTGGTGCAGTGAGTTGATACATCACTGGCGTTACCCAGGCACCGGTACGGAATCCTCCCAGGAACACCGAATACACCAATGGGTGGTTTTCCATGCAAACGCACACGATGTCGTTCGGGTCGAGACCTAATCCCTGAAAGGCTGTTTGAAGTCGGTGGGATTTGTTAACGATTTCAGGGTGGGAGATCCATTCCCCTTCAAAGCACAACATGGGGATATCACCGCGTTCGTCCACAACTTTTTCAGCAAGGGAGGCTATATCGAATTGAGTATATAAATCTTTGCTCATAAAAACATTACCCGTACAGGAAGTCGGAAAGTATACCAACTCCCAATACGGGTAATAAAATCATTTTGCTTGACCAATAGGCCTAAGAGGTTCGACCCGTCAAGCGAAAAGGCAAAAGCCTATTCTTCTGTGCTTACTTCTTCGCCGCCGCCTTCTTCTTCGCCGCCTTCTTCAGGTGAGCAACCCATCAGTCCTGTTAAAGCAAATGTCAATACCAAGCTCGTAATTAAGAATCTCATGTCTATCCCTTTCCAATTTTTCTTATTTATATTTTTTGAACCATTATGGCACGAAAACAGGTACTACCATACCACATGTCAACCCAAAATCAACATATATTTTAAATTAATTCCAAAATTAATTTAGGGTACTATTTAAGACCGTTCCTTCACCCAACCGTCGACGTTTGAGATGCGGCTACTGCCCGACCCGTTGTCCAAAATATCCACATTCTTGGTCACCTGATCGACGCGTATGTTACCGCTTCCATCACGTATTTCTACCGATCCGGTAACTGCTTCAATCACGATTGTTCCTGACCCGTCGTCCACATCGACATTACCGATTATAGTATCGAGGGTCGTATTCCCCGATCCATCATCGATTTCCACATCTCCGCGTACGGCTTCGACCAAGATGTTTCCGGAACCGTCGTCGATAGTTAGACTGCCTGTGATCTTCTTCAGTTTCATATTTCCGGAACCATCGTCGACCTCCACGTCGTTTCTGATGTTCTCGATATCAAGGTTGCCCGAGCCGTCATGCACATCCAATTCCATCGACTCCGGCATGGTTAGCTCAATATCAATCCGACTATTCAAATTACCTCTAATCAAATTAGAGATTGACCAATCATCATCGAAATCGGAAACCAACACCGCACGGCTCCCTTTCTTTTCCAATTTCAACACAAGGGCTTCGCTAATGTATCGCTCGGCTTTGCTGTCTGAAGAAGTCTCCAAACGTATCGTGGCTTTTACGGTGATCGTGTCGATATTGGATGCGCCGGTCACAAAGAGTTTGCCGGCACCTGCATCGATGTTGAATTTCGACAATCCCTGGGTGTTTAAAGTCAGGGTACGTTTTTCTTGATAATCGGCCGAGGATATCCCCGAGATTAGGCAACAGGCAAGCGCGCATCGTAGCAACATGGTTTCTCTCCTAATGATAAATGGAAACGTTTCATCAGGTTAGACAACCCATTGGCGCCTAAAGGTTTCAATCAGATGAAGGATTGTAGAGCCCGATGGCTTCGTATTGGTCCAGCAATACCTGGGTCCGTTCCGGAAAGTAGTGTTCCAACAGCCGATTCTTTTCGGCCATCCAGTGCTCGTCACGCGTATAACGCTCGTAGGGGGGGATCCGATGGGGGTGAACGTTCAGTCTATAGTCGCCCCAGCGGGCGGATTCCAATGTGATCGGAAGCTCGATTCTTCCCGCCAGTTCCATATATCGTTTGGCCGCCTCATCTGGCATAAGGGCGCCGTCGCCCGTGCAGTGCAACTGAACCCGCTCATTGAAATGGTTTCTAAAGTCAGCGTTTTTGCGCAGCGCCTGAAAAATGGCTGTTGTTCGATCCTTATTGAACGCGAACACTCTATTCTCTTTAACCCGAGCCATCGACGTTTCTGTATCCCACGCGAAAAAATGAAATTTTCCGTCCGTTCTGTTTCTTCCCGCGTACCAATTCCCGTAGTCCCAGGTCTCGTTTCCAATGTAATGATTCAGAATCATGTAGTCGATAAAGCTGTCCATGTTCATCAACACGTTTAAACGCTCGTAGTTTTCTGCACGACTTAAGTCAGTTTGGACCAGCGCAATCAGGTTTTTCCATCCGCGGGGCGATCCCGACTGATCTTCGCCTCCTTTTCGAATGTCGTAGTCCGACGGCCGTCCACCCATGTAGTCAGCCATGAAATGGTCATCAGGCCGTTCAGAAATACAATACAACCCCCAATAAAGTTTGTTGATGAACAAATGTACAAATCGCGTATGAGGCGAGGGGTTGCCCATTGCACGCTGGGTCATCTTTACCCACGGATCACGAAGGTATTGCGCTCGCACACGCTGGTCGGCTTGAGGGTAGAGCCACGAGTGATTACTGGTGGCCCGAAGAACCAGCGTGTTAAACGATTGGGCCGCGTCTTCTCCGAATAGTGGATAATGCCAACGCTTCGGACCGTAATCAGTCTTGAACAGCAATCGAAATGAATGCTTGGGCGTGGTCTCCGGTTTTCGACTGCTTCGGCCCTGAATTCGAATCCCGGCATCAATAGGTACGAGCGGGTCCGTGTGGGTTCCGAACAGCTCCACGGTCACGGACCGTTCCCATTCTTTCCCATCTTCCAGGGAATTCATGTAGATTCCGGTTTCTTCGTCGAACAAATCCATCGGATCCATCGTGAGATGCACCGTCGGCAGGGCTCGGAAAGCGTTCGCCCATATTCCGTCGTCCCCGCCCGGAGGGTTCTCGGTGTCCAAGGAATAATGTCCCGGGATCTCGTCAGCCCATTTCAAAGGCAACGTTTCAGGTCGGGACTGTTGCAGGATTTCGCCCGGAAAAAGAAACGTTCGAATATCAGCCGGTGGGCTTAACCATCCTTCCTTGAATGCGCGAAAACGAATGGTCGTGTTTTTCGAAATGGCGGAGGGCAGTTTAGATATGGAGGGCGATTGTAGCGATGGTTCAGTCCCATCTATCGTATATCGAATATCAACACCAGGTGTAAGGCACTCCAGCCGAAACGAAATAGGATCGTCGTAGATTCCCGAACCCAACGACGCACGCACGGGTTGAATGACGCCATCATAAGCCCGTGTAGCATTCAAGCTTCCCGGTGTTGGTTCGCCGAAAAAACGAAATTCAGAAGCGTCAACCAATCCGTACGACGTATCCGGGTATTGCTCCGCATAGTGTATGTGTTGGACCGTTTCGACGTGGTCGTCGGTCTTCTTGCTGAAGACGACGTGGCCCGGTTTACGACTCAATTTAAAGTTTGTATGAAGTCCTTTGTCTGCAGCAGTACGATCTTTTCCGGACGTAAACACAATCACGATTTCATTGGGTTCGAATGTGATGAGAGGCAAGGGCCATTTTTCGGGCGTGTCGATGGAGTCGCTCAAAAAATATCCCGACGTATCGATAGATTCTTTTCCTCGATTTTGAATCTCGATCCAATCAGATGAATCGCCATCCTCATCCACTAACCCATGATGATTGGATGCGAGTAACTCGGTAATCACCAACTCGCCGTGAGCCGTGCACATACAAAAAAACACGCCTGCCAGAACAGACGTGTTGATGAGTTTGATGATTGGAAATTTAGTTGCTGCTTTGGACCAATGCCAGAATGTCATCAAAGGCGTCTTCCGCAAGTTTTTCCACTTCTTCTTTTGTTCGGTCCTGAATCGGATGTTGAATAAACACCGAGTTTGGTTCAAAACCAAGGGCGTCGCATTGTGCCGTCGCCGCATCGATGAATTCGGTGCTAGCGATAAAGCCGCCCGGGATGCCGCGTGATTCGAGGTCCGTAATATCGTGCACACTGCACGATGTACAGGAGCCTCAATCAGCCAGGGCTTCGATCACCACGTCACATTGCGTACTGATCAGCTGCTTCAGATCAACCGGTGCCACGCGGGCAAAAGTCGGTTTGCTGTACCGATTGACGGTTGCACCCAAACCGGTCAGTTTTGCCTCGATCGTATCGAGAAGAATATCGCCTTTTGCTTTGGAAATATCCAATAGACCGACGGTTTTGCCTTTTACCGAATCAATACGAGGAAGAATCTCCCGCGTCGTCGGCTGCAATTCCGAAGTGGGATCCAACAGTGTTCGTTTGTCACTCATTCCACAATCTCCCGTATCACCGGGTCGCTACCAACAGAACCGCTCGCGACCCATCCTCCGATTATAGCTGAAAAGAGGCCTGCCTTGCCTCCTGCACGCACAATCTGTAAACCGCCCGGACGAAACTTCGGCAACGTCGCATCTTTCACCGATTCCGGCAGCCCTTCGGCGATGTCGTGAGCTCCGCGGATCAGGTCTTTTCCGGGGCGCATCAGCAGCTTGTCCAATTCCTGCCGTAATTTCGCTTTGTCCCAACCGGCACGATGAAATACATTCGCATGTTCAGGCGACACCACCAGCATTGCGTCTGCCGCCATGCAGATCTTTGGATGCGCTACGTTTTTCAACATCTCCGCAAATGTCTTCACCAATGACTCCGGTTGCCGCGATTGTTGATCCATAATGCCTTGGACACCATCTCCCGCAAACAAACTGACCGTGGATTGTTTTCGTGTAAAGCCTTTTTCTTCGGCGTGGGTTTGCCATTCTTCACCGGATTCATCCTCCGGAAAACAAAACGTGTATTTTCCCGGACTTCCCAGCGCGCAGCGATCAACACCGCCCGGTTTCCCGCCGCCCACATTTCGAATCACCAACTGCAAGGCTCGCCCGATTGTGGCATTGGCCCGATTGCCTTGGCCCAGAGCGTTACCCCCCGAGTTCATTCCAATGCGGCGCACGATCGGTCCATTCACCACGACAACCGGGCTGGAAAACCACGTTGTCGCCAACAGTCCGTGCATGCAAAACTCATCCTGGAGCGCCGCTTCGACAGCCGTAATCACCACCGGCATATACTCAGGCTTACATCCAGCCAGCACAGCATTTACGGCGATCTTCTCGATTGTACACGGTGCCAAGTCCGGCGGAACATCGCCCACTAATTCTTCTGGCTTCCGTTTCGTCCCCGTCAACATTCTCAGAACCCGTTCCGGCGTGGGGGGGACGACCGGCAATCCATCTGACCATCCGCGGTCGTAGCACAACTCCATATCGTCCTGATAATCGACGACTTCTACCGGCCGCGATTGAAACGCCGGGTCACCAAATTTCACCTCGAGGATTTCCGGCATGCCCGGGTCCACATTTTTCGCGCCGCATCCCGGGCGTTGGTCGGGCAATTCTTCTCCCAACGAATCAATTCCCGTAATCGTCTGCCACTGCGCTCGGTTCCAACCGATCACGCGTTCGATCTCTTCGCCGTCTATAAAACGAATCGCCGTCGGTACTGTCTCAATGCTCAAATGATACGATTGCTCCAACGACGTATCATCCACCACATTTGATACGCCGGCCGGAAAGGAAGGGTCATCTTGCGTCAATACGGTCAAGTCGACATCGCTGTGATCGATAAAGCCCAACAGAGATTCGATCATGGTGCAGGTCGCGCAATCACGCTTGCCGACAACCAGCAAACCATCTTGAATTTTATTCATGTTTTGCTCCTGGAAAATTTGGAACTATTTAGTCCCGAACCCTATAAACGTAAAGAATTTTACAGGGTGATTCAAGTGGGTGTACGTGGTGTCAGCAGTCAATAGTTTCTTCAAAAATAATTGCTTGAATGCTAACAATCACAAGTCGTTTTTAGATCTCGTTTACGATATACTTGAAAAGACTATACCGAAGAGTTTTTGGGGAGGCTGAAGTGGCACGAAAAGGACATAACAAGAACTGCAAATGCTCGGGTCCGTTGGACCGTCGAGCCTTTTTGAAGGTCGGCGCGATCTCCGGTTTGGGGCTTACGTTGGGAGACTATTTCAAACTTCAGGCAGCCCAGGCCGATACAGCAACTCCAAACCCTAAAGCCAAATCCGTCATTTTTATTTTCATGGCCGGCGGCATGAGCCATTTGGAAACCTTCGATCCGAAACCCTACGCACCCATCGAATACCGAGGAGAACTCGGTTCCGTCAAAACCAAGACCGGAGACGTCTTTGGCGGCCAACTCCCACGATTGGCGGGCATATCTGATAAATTCACCATCATCCGTTCTATGACCCACGGCGAAGCCGCCCACGAACGCGGCACCCACAACATGCTCACCGGCTATCGGCCGAGCGCAGCCATCATGTACCCGAGCATGGGCTCCGTCGTATCACACGAAATGGGTTCTCGACAAGACCTGCCGCCATACGTCAGCATCCCGAACGCAGCCGACCCGTACTTGGGTACTGGGTACTTGAGTTCTGCGTACGGAGCCTTCAGCGTGGGCGGCGAACCGGTCAACAAGAATTTCAAAGTACAAGACTTGAATCTTCCCGGTGGTGTGACCCCGGAACGGATGGAAAAACGAAAATCACTTTTGGCCGAGGTCGATGCCCATTTCAAATCCATGGAACAAGGCGATGTATTGGAAGCAATGGATTCGTACTACCAACGCGCCTATGCATTAATTTCATCCCAACACGCACGCGAAGCATTTAATCTCGCCGCTGAAACCGATGCCAGCAAAGACGAATACGGTCGCAGCGCCATCGGTCAGAGATTGCTCTTGGCTCGTCGCCTAGTCGAAGCCGGTTCGCGGTTCATCACCGTCATCGACGGAGGGTGGGATACTCACGAGAAAATTCGCGATGCACTACGCGGCAAATTACCTCCCGTTGATCAAGGCATCAGTACGTTGCTCAACGATTTGGAACGACGCGGTTTATTGGAATCGACATTAGTCGTCGTCGCCAGCGAGTTCGGACGCACCGTCAAGATCAATACCGACGGCGGACGCGACCACTGGCCGAAGGCATTCAGCGTTATGTTGGCCGGCGGAGGAATTAAATCTGGCGTCATCCACGGTAAGACCGACCCGCGCGGATCGGAACCTATCGACAAAGCGGTATCGCCCGAAGATCTTGCTGCGACCATTTACCACCAACTCGGAATCGACCCCGAGAAGAAACTGATGTCCTCTGGGAACCGCCCCATCGACATCATTCGAAACGGCAACATTTTGTACGACTTAATCGCATGATGGTGAAGGCAGCTTTTCGAAATATTGGCGTATTTGTTGGAGTTTTTGTCATCTTCCTTTCGGAAATGGCTTCGGCGGTATCTCCTTCATTGAACAACATCATGCCTCGCGGCGGTCAACGCGGCACGGATGTGCAGGTCCAGTTGCAAGGTGGAAACCTTGCCGACGCCGTTGATTTAATGTTTCACGACGCCGGAATCGAACTGGTCAGTCTCGATGGAAAAGAAGGCGGGAAAGTAACCGCCACGCTTCGAATCGCTCCCGATTGTCAGTTAGGAACTCATCCTATTCGCATACGTACCGCGACGGGTATTTCCAACCTCAAGTTATTCAGCGTTGGCAATTTGAAAGAACTCAATGAAAAGGAACCCAACAGTCAGATCTCCGAAACGCAAACCATCGAATTCAATTCTACCGTGAATGGCGTCGTGAAAAACGAAGACGTCGATTACTTTTCGGTCCAACTGGAAGCGGACCAACGAATTGCTGTCGAGGTCGAGGCACTCCGTTTGGGTCACAAGTTATTCGACATCAAAGCCAAGTTATTCGATCCTGCCGGCCGTCAAATGCTCACAGCTGACGATACCGCCATGGCGAAACAAGACGTCGCCTTCGTCGCTACGACCAAAGAAGCAGGCGCGTACACCATCGCTTTAAGTGAAGCTAGCTATGGCGGAGCAGGGAACTTCAATTACCGCCTCCATATCGGAAACTTCCCCAGACCGCTTTCTGTCACCCCGATGGGCGGGCAGGCCGGCCAGGAAGTAACCGTCAAATGGTTGGGCGACCCCGGGATCGGTGAACAGAAGATCATCCTGCCCACACTCGACACCTCTCAAATAACCATTGGCGCGCAATCGGAATCCGGTGCCGCACCCACAGAATCTCCTTTCCGTCTGTTTGAATTCCCGGGTGTCGTAGAGGCCGAACCCAATAACGGAATCAAAGACGCCACCCCAGGCACCGTTCCCGGCGCATTCGACGGCGTCATTGGTTCGGAAAACGACCGCGATCGATTTTCGTTCGAAGGCAAAAAAGGTCAAGTCCTCGATTTCAGAGTCTGGGCCCGCGAACTCGGTTCACCACTCGATTCCGTATTGGTCGTATTCGATTCAGCCAACAAGCGAATTGCCAGCGACGACGATGCAAGAGGCATGGACAGTTACACGCGAGTTACCCTGCCCGCCGACGGAAAGTACTCCATTCTCGTACGGGATCACTTGGGTCAAGGAGGGGAAGCTTACGCCTATCGCGTGGAAGCATCGCCCGTCTCGCCCGAACTGGTTCTGTCTATCCCGACCAATGAATCGGTCCGAATCGCCATCCCACAAGGCAATAAAGTCGCCGTAGTCATGTCGGTCGTCAAACGCGGTTTTGACACGCCCGTGGATTTCGTATTTGACAACCTACCCGCAGGCGTCACGGCCGAGGTCGGCATTCTCCAGCCCGGTCAAACAACGATTCCCATACTTTTCTCCGCGACACCCGAAGCTCCAATAGGCGGAAGCCTGGTCGGTATTAGTGGGACAGCAAAAAAAGGCGAGACTGTCATTGCTGGCGGTTTCCGCCAACGAGTGCCATTGGTCTACGGGCGCAACAAGACCGTACACCACGATGAGGAGGTCAGGCGAATCGCTGTGGCCGTAGTGGAACCTGCGCCTTACAGTCTGGCGATCCAGCATCCGAAGGCTCCCGTCATCAAAGGTAACAGAAAACAGATTAAAGTGGTGGCCCAACGCTCTGAAGGATTTACCGCGCCCATCAAGTTGAAATTCCCATTCTTCCCGAAAGAACTCGGCGGCGGCACTGTGACCATCGCAGAAGGTGCGACCGAAGCAACGATTTTGGTCGAAGGAAAATCGAATGCCGCCGCGGGCGAAATTCCGCTCTCGGTATTGGGCGAAAGCGCCGGCTACGTCATTTCGTCACCGTACGCGCCAATTCCCATATCGGATCCCTGGATTACAGTGGCTTCCGAAGAAATCCGATTGGACCAGGGCAAGAACGCGGAAGTGAAAGTCGTTCTGACTCATGCGACTCCCTTCGAAGGGGAATACGAAATGGTGTTGGACCGTTTGCCGAAAGGCGTTACGGCTCCGAGACAAAAATTCAAACATGGTACAACCGAGTTGGTGTTTCCGTTAACCGTCGCGGCCGATGCGCCGGATGGTAAACACGGCGTTGTGGCATTCGGTGCAATACTCAATCACGAAGGCGAAACCGTAACCCACGCGTGGACCGGAAAAAACCTGACGATATTCAAGCCGCTTCCGCCGCAATTGCAAAAGAAAAAAGAACCTGAACCGAAAAAAGAAAAAGCGGTGGTGAAAAAAGTGGAAAAACCGAAACGACGCACCCGGTTTCCGGAGACCGTCCAATGAACCGATTCATATCCATAGGGCTGCTCATTTTCATGTCAGCCGGGATCGTCCGCGCCGAACAATTTCTCGCCTACCCGGGAAAGATTCAATTAGACAATGAGCGTGACCCGCAGCGCATCGTGGCCGAATTAATCCGCGACGACGGCGTGACGTTGGACGTAACCTCAGCCAGTATTATCAGCGTCGAGCCAAAAGAATTGGCCGTGTGGGAAAATGGAGCCTTGGTCCCGAAAGCCGACGGTGAAGGCCAGGTACATATCGACCACGATGGAAAACGTATCAGCCTTCCGTTGAAAGTAAAAAATGCCACGGTTAACCCACCAATGAGTTTCCGGAACGATGTGGAAGCCGTCATTATGCGGGCCGGCTGTAACACCGGCGGGTGCCATGGCAGCGCCCAGGGGAAGAACGGGTTCATGCTTTCACTGTTCGGTTATGACCCGATTCATGATTTCATCACGCTGACGAGGGAAGAACGCGGTAGACGTTTAAACCCTGCCCTTCCCGCTGAAAGTCTGATGTTGACCAAACCACTCGGTGAAGTGGATCACGAAGGCGGTATCCGTTTTGAGAAAGGCGGCCTGTTGTACAACATGATGCACCGCTGGATTGCCGAAGGGGCCAACGAGGACCCGCCGGATTTGGCCCACGTGACCGGTATCGAGATTCTCCCGAAAGAAGTTGTCATGGAAGGCGAAGGTGTTCAACAGCAGATGTTGGTTGTGGCACGCTATTCGGATGGTACGGATCGAGACGTCACCGATTTGGCTATCTTAAGCAGCGTCGACGAATCGCTGGTATCGATTGACGACAAAGGCCTTGCCACAGCGGGCAAACGTGGCGAAGCCTACCTGATGGCACGATTCAGCACCTACGCGGTCGTATCTAAAGTGATTACCATCCCGAAAGACGAACCCGTATTGGCTCAACCTTCCGCACCGGCGAATTACATTGACGAATTCATTTACGCCAAGCTCGATAAACTCAGAATCAATCAGGCAGACAAATGCGATGACTCAGTCTTTGTGCGCCGCGCCTATTTGGACATTCTTGGAGTACTACCGACCGTCGATGAAGCGCGTACTTTTCTCGCCGACGTGAACGAGAACAAGCGGGCGGATCTGATCGACGTTTTGTTGGAACGACCGGAATTCTCTGAATTGTGGGCGATGAAATGGGCGGACGTGTTACGTGTTCGTTCTTCCCTTCAACTCGACGCTAAGGGCATGCATCGATATAACGATTGGTTGCGCCAGTCCATCACCAACAACACACCCATGGACGAACTGGTCCGCGAATTGCTGACCGCGGAAGGCGGAAATTTCACGTCCCCGACATCTAATTTTTATCTGATTGAACGCGAGCCAAACCTGATGGCCGAAAACGTTGCGCAGGTATTCACGGGTGTGCGAATTCAATGTGCTCAATGTCATAACCATCCTTTCGATCGATGGACCATGGACGATTACTATTCGTTCTCGGCATTCTTTTCACAGGTTGGGCGCAAACCCGCTAGTGACCCGCGAGAAACCATCGTATTCGATAGGCGTTCCGGCGAAGTCAAAAACATTCGAGATAACCAGGTAATGAAACCAAAATTCCTGGGCGGCGAACAACCGGAGACCAAAAATAAAGATCGTCGTGCAGTATTGGCCAAATGGCTTACATCCCCTGAAAATCCATGGTTTGCCAAAAACTTCGCCAACCGCATCTGGGCTCATTTTATGGGAAAAGGCATTATCGACCCGGTAGACGATGTGCGCGTATCCAACCCTGCCAGCAATCCGCAACTGTTGGCCGAACTTGGAAAACGTCTCGCGGACAACAAATACGATATGCGTCAACTGGTGCGCGAAATCTGCAATTCCAACACCTATCAGGCATCGACTCATGCGCCGGAGAAATCCAGAAGCGATACGCGAAACTTCGCGTATGCCCAAGTTCGACGCATCGACTCAGAAATGCTTCTGGACGCCATTAGTAAAGTGACGGACACGAAAGTGAAATTTGCTTCGTTGCCATTGGGCGCGCGTGCCGTACAGGTTGCCGACGGCGCATCGAATAATTATTTCTTGAATGTATTCGGAAGACCCGCTCGAGAGTCGGTGTGTACCTGCGACCGGAGGAATGAACCGACGCTTGCGCAGGCCCTGCATCTTATCAATGGAAACACCTTTACTCAGGCATTCGAAAGTGGAAGCAGCCGGATCACCGAACGGGTCAATGCAGAGACGAGCATCCCTGAAATCGTGAACGAATTATACTTGGCGGCGTACAGCCGTACACCACGGGAAGACGAACAGGCAAGAATGGTAAACTATGTGGAGTCTTCCGAAGATCGGAAAGCGGCCATTGAAGACGTGTATTGGAGTGTATTGAATTCGAAGGAATTTGTATTCAGTCACTAACGGAATAGGAGCGGTACAATGAAACGAGTAACTGGTGTATTGATGATGATGGCACTGATCGCCACCCCGGCCGTCTTGGCCGATGAGGCGGCAAAACCGTCGGTCGATCAAATCGTAAAAGATATCGCCGCGATCGGGCCGGATGCGTTACTGGCCCGCGTGAAGCAATTGAAGGGTGAAGTCGCGAACTTGAACAACAAGGCTGGCGACCTCAGAAAACAGGCCGACGGCTTGGACGGTCAGGCGAATGCCTTGCGAACCCAAATCGCCGCCGTAGAAAAATTCACCAATGAACTGGTTGCCGCGATGGCTCCGCCTGCTCCAGCTCCAAAACCGGCCCCGGCGACACCAGCTGCAGCACCTGCACCCGCTCCAGCTCCCGCGGCCAAACCTGCCCCGGCACCCGCTCCAGCAGCTGCTGCACCAGCGGAACCTGCTCCGGCAGCACCAAAGGAATAGTGATTTAACATGTCGAGATTTCGCTGGCTAATACTTGGATTGATCGCGCTGCAAAGCGTGGGAATTTTTTCTGCGACTGCAGAAGAGAAATCTCCTGACGCTGTGCTGAAGCAATTCATGCAGGTGTCTCCAGCTGAAATCGCCGCACATGTTTCCCAATTGAAAAAACAATTGGCCGATTTGGAGTCCAAATCGAAAGCCCTAAAAGATCAGGCCACGGCTCTGGACGCGCAGCGCAAAAATGTAGAAGATGCATTGCAACCGTACGACCTCGTTATCAAGGCGATGATGCCGAAACCTCCGCCCACTCCCGCGACGCCCGCCGTCATGGAAGGTGCCGACGGACCCCACATTAATTTTGCCGACGATATCCTTCCGATTTTCGAAGCGCGTTGCATGAAATGTCACAATCAGGATAAACGCAAAGGCGGATTGTCGCTGGCTACCTTTGGGCTCATGAGCGACGGCGGGAGTACCGGTGAACCACTGTTCACGCCGGGCGATGCCGATGACAGTTATCTCCTCGCGCTGATTATGCAGACCGAAGACCCCATCATGCCGCCCGAAGGAAAAGGCGAACCCGTTCCGGCTGACCAGATCGCATTGATCAAAAAATGGATCGAATCCGGTGCCCGCGCCAAGTCCGATTCCAAAGTCCTTATCGCCAAAGCTGAAAAGAAAGAACCGAACCCTGTATTTATTGCGGCCGAGTTCGCCGATACCCCGCCCATGCCTGAATTCGCGTTGGCTTCGTTCGATTCAGAAGCGATGCGCGGCCTCACCGCTCGCGCCATGGCCACCAGTCAGACCGCACCGTTACTTGCGGTCGGGGGAGACAAACAAGTATTGCTCTACGATATTAATAAAATGGAATTGCGCGCCGTGTTGCCATTCGTAGAAGGCGAAATATTCTCTCTGTCATTTAGCTTGAACGGCGAACTATTGCTGGCCGCTGGCGGCATTGGCGGGAAATCCGGAACCGCCGTCGTGTGGAATGTTCGGTCCGGTGAGCGCGTCGGCGCCTACGGAAAATTCTACGATACCTTGTACGCCGCTGATATCAGCCCCGACCACAAAATGGTGGCGGTAGGGGGGACCAGTCGCAAAGTAAAAGTCTATGATGCCGCGGACGGCGAACTTCTCTACGAAATGGACAAACACAACGATTGGATATATTCGATTAAGTTCTCACCCGATGGTGAACTGCTCGCGACAGCCGACCGAGCCGGAGGATTGTACTACTGGCAAGCCGCCAACGGTCGCTTTGTAGAACCTTTAAACGGTCACAACGGCCCCATCCATGATATGACGTACACGTACGACTCCAACATCATGGCCACCGCTGGGAACGACGGCACAGTCATCCTATGGGATACATGGAAATACAAACAGATTCGAAAAATCAAAGCCCACAGTGGCGCTGCATTATCCGTTCACTACGCCAAGAACAACGAACTCATCACATCCGGTAAAGACGGCGTCACCAAAAAATGGACCAACGACGGAAAGAATGTGTTGACCTACCCCAAGCTGTCCGACTGGGCCTACCAGACTCGATTCGGCGCCAGCGACTCCCTCGTCATCACCGGTGATTGGAGCGGAAAGCTCGCCGTATGGGACAACGTCAAAGCCGAACCGAAAATCGATCTCTACACCGTCCCGAAACCAAAACTCAAAGTAGCCGCCAACCCTGCTGAGACCCAACAAGCGGATTAGGAACCAAGCTTTTGAGCGGATCTCATATCCGCATGAACTCCATGACACGATCCAAGGCGGAAAAGTAATCCGTACCACCTCTACGATTCAAGCCCAACAGACTGTGTCATTGCGAGCGAAGCGCGGCAATCGGTTTCTCGAGATGATTCTTACACTGTTGTGGCGGGGTCTCCCGACCCAGCCACAGAGCCTGACCCGGAACGGGTCTCCAGCCAAAATCCATGTAGACCGTCTCGCGAGTCCTACACCAAATGGAACCAAGTCCCGCAGATTTCAACGCTATCGTCCTGCACCGTACGGCCACGACTCTTCGCCGCCTCTAGCACCGCATCCTTATCGGATGCTCTAACCGCCAACGCATTCAACCCTTCGCCGCGTCCATCGCGATCCGGAATAAACCGCACGTATGATTCATCATCAAACGTAATCTGATACGTGTTTTCTCCGGCCGCAGCATATTCGCGCCCGAACACTTTTGCCCACAACGTCGCCATATCCTCCGGGCTATCCGATTGCACGTCCGCACCAACAATCGTTGAAATGCGATCGGTCTTCACGCGCGCTTCCCAATCCGGCCCCGCCCATTTCCATGATTCGGTGGGAGTCATTTGGTCTATAGACGTAATCGGACCACCGAGGTCTTTAGGATGCATATGAAACGCTTTTGCTTCCGGATAGTCGGCATTCCAGATGCGGCGAATTTTATTTTCGTCCGCCAGCGCACGTTGTTTCACAATGTCTTCGGCTTGAAGAATCACCATGTAGCCGCCGTCACCGCCGCGTTTTTGGATGAGTCGCTCCGCCGTCGTGCCATCCTGTTTTGGAGACACCACTTCAAGATACGTATTCCCGATAGGAATCACCGCATTGTGCAATCCGAATTCCCCCACACCCGGGTCGTCGTATCCGGCATCAATATCGAAAATACTCGTTAAGTCTTCCACCGTGGGAGCCAGGTCTTTCGCGACGAGAGCAATCTGACGTAAGCGCATGAATTTTTCTCCAGTTAATTCGACTCGATCGGTTTACGGCCGTCTTCAATCACATCGCTATCTAGCAACGCCTGTACCGCATCGTCATCGAGTCCTAAGTCAGCTTTCAACACTTCGACGGTACTTCGGCCAAGGAGCGGCGCCGGCTCCATCTCAACGCTCGTTTCGGACATGCGTGGTGGCCATCCCAAAAGCGGTATTTCGCCCGCTTCCTCATGAGTCACTTTCTGTATGAATCCACGTTCAATTAAATGAGGATCCGAAAATAGATCTTTCGTGTCCAGCGTCGCAGCGGCAGGGACGCCACCCTCTGCCAATATTTTCATGGCTTCGTGCTTCGTGTGTTCCCGAGTCCATTCACTGATTATTTCGATCAATTCGTCTTTGTTCTCGACCCGGGCAGTGTGTTCCGCGAATCTCGGGTCCATTTCCAGTTCGGGACGCCCAATCGCTTTACACGTATCCGTCCACATCCGCGGTGCGACAGACATGATATACACATAGTCGTTCTGGCCGAACGGTTTACACGGAAAGAGATTAATGATAGGACTTGAACCGTTACCGCGCCGAGGGGCAGGTTGTTCTCCCCACTTGGAACCGAGGGCGATAGAGGTTCGCATGTAATACGTGAGCGCCTCCTGCATAGAGATTTCGATTTCCTGACCTATTCCCGTCCGCTGTTTTTGAATGTACGCCGCAAGAATCGCCGTCGCCATTTGCATGCCGGCACCGGAATCGCCAATGGTCAGGCCGATACGCATGGGAGGGCCGTCTTCGTCGCCCGTGATAGACATCGCGCCCGCTGCCGCTTGCGCTACGGTATCGAAACTCTTGTATTTCGAGTAAGGGCCGCTCGTTCCATATCCTTTGAGCCGACCATAAATAATACCCGGATGAATCTCCTTCATCACGTCGTAGCCGATATTCAGCTTTTCAATGACGCCCGGCCCGTAATTCTCGATGAAAATATCATAATGGGGGACCATCTTCATCAGAAGGTCGCGGCCTTCTTGCTGCCGCAAGTCGATGGCCACACTTCGTTTATTACTGTTCCAGTTAATGAAGTATTCCGAATCTTCCCACAATCCCATATGGAGTCCGCGACCCGGGTCACCGGTCTTGGGCGCTTCAATCTTCACCACGTCGGCGCCCAGCCACGCCAAGGCCTGGGTACACGATGTCCCCGCCTCATACTGCGTCATGTCCAAAATACGAATGCCATCTAATGCGGGCATGAATGTTCTCCTGATTGAGTGATTTTCGAATTCAGTACTATCTCAAATTCCTATGCCGAATCCAAGCCCATAAAACGAAAACGCCGCGCGAAACAAATTCTTCGCGCGGCGCTGAGTTCTTAAATGGTGCCGAAGAGAGGACTTGAACCTCCACGGGGTTGCCCCCACATGGACCTGAACCATGCGTGTCTGCCAATTCCACCACTTCGGCATTTAACCTGATAACTTCGTCAAGTTAAAGGACGCATATTGTACCCAAAGGTCGAAAAGAGTGTCAATATTGGACGCTTATGAAGGGGTTTAAGGATATGGTAGACTTCATTTTAATCCGTAGTTACCGAGTCCAAAACGTATGTCCAACGAACATTCAGAAGCCATCGTCATTCGAGGTGTCGATTTCAGCGAAACCAGTCGAATCGTCACTGTCCTTACTCCTGATCGGGGCAAAGTCGCCCTTATGGCCAAAGGAGTTCGACGGAAAAACAGTGCCTTGTCGGGACTCCTGGATTCTTACAATCGCGTTTCCCTCCATTATCAATGGAAAGACACACGGTCTGTTCAAACGGTCACAGAAGGAGTTCTGCTAGATGGCTACTCCAAGATCAAAACCGACTTGGAAAAATCCACTTTCGGGTCGTTTATCCTCGAGCTGGTCGGGAAACTAAGTCACGACAACTCACCGAATGAAGATGTGTATGCCGTCCTCATAAACGGCTTGAACCAGTTCGGTGAGTGGCAAGGAGAAGTCCGCACGTTCATTTCCTGGTGGGCGTTACAACTTTTATCACATGCTGGCTTTGCACCGTCGGTCGACCAATGCGGGGGGTGCGGCGAACTTCTCGGGGACAGCATCCATTTTTCGAACGCTACCGGATTGGTGTGTGGTAACTGTAGGTCTGACAAGAGGCTACGCCCTGAAATTGCAACCCGTTTTCGCGTTTTGGCAGTCTCATTCGACGCGTGTCCAGCGCAAAAAGCGGAAAAAGAGGTCTATAATCTGGTACGATCCTATGCAGCATTCCAACTCGAATGTGATTTTCGCACCGTACGCGTCATCGAACAAATGTTTTCATAACCGAATGCCCACAGGAAGTCCATGTCTACTCCCATTGAACGAATTCGCAATTTCTGTATCATTGCGCACATCGACCACGGTAAATCGACCCTGGCCGATCGACTCCTGCAATTCACGGGCACCATCGACGATCGACAATTAAAAGAACAAACGCTTGATACGATGGAGATCGAACGCGAGCGTGGTATTACCATCAAATCCGTCGCGGTCCGCATGGAATATACTGCGCAAGACGGCGAAACTTATATCCTCGACCTCATCGATACACCGGGTCACGTTGATTTTTCGTATGAAGTATCCCGGAGCCTCGCCGCTTGCGAAGGCGCATTGCTGTTGGTGGATGCAGCGCAAGGTGTGGAAGCTCAAACCCTGGCGAATGCGTATAAAGCCATCGATCAGGATCTGGAAATCATTCCCATCATCAACAAAATCGATTTGCCCAGCGCCGATATCGATATGGCCCGCGAACAAATCCACGACGTCATCGGTTTGGATGGTGACTCGGCCGTCCTCGCCAGCGCCAAAACGGGATTGGGCACGGAAGACGTACTGGAAGCCATTGTTAAACATATCCCCGCACCGTCCGGCGAACGTGAAAAGCCCTTGCGCGCACTTATTTTCGACGCGCAGTACAACGCCTACCGAGGGGTGATCGTCTATTTCCGGATCGTCGAAGGCGAAATCAAACCGGGTATGAAAATCCAAATGATGTCGAGCGGGGAAAAATTCGACGTTGTAGAAGTGGGTGCCTTTTCCCCGGATATGAATCCGCGCAAATCGTTGGTGTCCGGCGAAGTAGGGTATTTGATTTGTAACATCAAGAGTCTGATCACTACCAATATTGGTGACACGGTGACCGATGCGGCCAAACCGGCCTCCGAGCCCTTGGATGGATACGAAGATGTCATGCCCGTGGTGTTCTGCGGCATGTATCCCGCCGTCGCCACCGACTATACCGAGCTGCGCGACGCTCTTGAGAAATTGCAATTAAACGACGCGTCATTCACCTACCACGCTGATAGTTCCGACGCCTTGGGTTTAGGATATCGTTTGGGTTTCCTCGGCCTGCTCCACATGGAAATTATCCAGGAACGACTCGAACGTGAATTTGATCTCACGTTGGTGACCACCGTCCCCAACGTGTCGTACCGCATTAACAAAACCAACGGCGAATCCTTTACGATAGAAAACGCTTCCAAAATGCCGTCGCCGGGCGAAATTGACACGATTGAAGAACCCTACATCGAAGCCGATATCATGTGTCCCACCGAATATTTAAGCCCTATAATCGATCTCTGTAAAAAGAAACGCGGAATTCATGTTCGCGTTGACTACATCGACAAACGTCGATGTATGGCCGTATACCAAATGCCCCTCGCTGAAATCGTCCTCGACTTTTACGACAAACTGAAATCGCTCTCACGGGGATACGCTTCGCTCGAATATCGCCTAATCGACTACGAGACAGGCAATTTAGTAAAACTCGATATCCTATTGAACGGCGAAAAAGTAGACGCCCTTTCATGTATTGTGCATCGGGAACGTGCAGTATTCGTGGGCAAAGCTTTGACCGCCAAACTTCAGAAATTGATTCCGCGACAACAGTACGAAGTCGCTATCCAGGCCGCCATCGGTGGAAAAATCATCGTTCGCGAAACGGTTCGTGCCTTGCGTAAAAATGTTACCGCGAAATGTTACGGCGGCGATATCACCCGTAAACGAAAACTACTTGAGAAACAAAAAGAAGGTAAAAAGCGCATGAAGCAGGTCGGCACGGTGGAAGTGCCACAGGAAGCGTTCATGGCCCTATTGAAAGTCAATGAAGACGGAAATTGATTTTTCCCTTCCGAAACACTATTTTTATTTCTTTTGGGTTTAGAGTACACCGTATTTATCATGAAACGCCTTCGAAAACTCTGGATTACGTGCTTCATTACCGGACGCTGGTCCTGGCTCGTGCGCGTTCTTCTTTTTATCATGGTCATCCGTTGGGGCGTTTGGATGGTTTATGTTATCCCCACCGCCTCAATGGAACCCACTCTTCGCGGAAATGACTCCGCGTGGAAAAGCGACCGGGTGGTCGTAAACAAACTCGCCTACGGGCCGATGATGCCCTTTACGAAAACGCGTTTATTTAAAACCGGTGTGCCCAAGCGGCTCGACATTGTCGTCATTGCGAACCCCTTCAAGCCTTCCGCTCCACCTTTGATCAAACGCATCGTGGGTATGCCCGGTGAACGTGTCTGGAATACAATGGGTGGCCTCTATATCGACGACGAGTTATTGGAAATTCCGGAAAATTTGAAAGATGCGATTCATTGGACGTTTGACGTTGCGCCCGCCGAGTGGGCCGTAGATCGTCAGATACTGATCTACGCAAAGAACATAGACTATTTTGAAAGTATTTTTGAGCCCCACCGCGCGACCAATGATACGATCGATGTGGCTATGGAGGAATTCCAACGCATCAGTGAATTTATCGAACAGTTGGATCTCGCCACGATGCAACCTCACGAATTCACCGCGGAAGTAGAAAAACTGGACGTAAAGAAAGAAGCCAGCGATCTCAGCAGGTTTTTTCTCTTTCAAAAACAAATCAATGAAGGCGGGGGGAAATTCGGCACGGGGGAGGACGACAAATTGAGGTTGGTTCCAGAAGGCCATTACTATGTATTGGGAGACAACGGGCAAGACAGCCTTGATTCCAGATTCATCGGATGGATTTCCGACGATCTCATTATCGGTCGCGCCTTCGGAATCGTCACACCCATTCAACGAATAAAAGATATTTCAGGATTCTCCGAAACGACCTCCGGCAGGTTGACCTTTCTCTTCGTGATTGCTCTCCTGCTGGCATACGAATTGTTTCCGTATTACATCGGACATCCGTACCGATTCGCCCAAAAGGGCACCATACGATGGGTTTGGTTAAGCCATAACCGCATCGGAATACGCGCTCCGCTCCGTCGTGGATGGTGGAAACTAAACAAAAGCGTTTTCACCGAAGGAGCCATTGTCGCAGTAAGGAATCCATCTTCCCGAAAGAAACAATTGGTGGGCCGGATCGGTGAATCTGTTGCCCATGATATGAAAGTTACCATCCGCTTAATCGACACGGACGTTACCCGGGAGGTCGATGTGGACGACATAGTTGGACTGATGAAACCACTCTGGTATCCTTTTAGTCAAAACCCCATAGAAGTTGAATGTACACATGAGTAAATCCAGTCAAAACAGCGAAAACACCAAAGAGCACTCTGGCCATTCGGTCAATGATCGTTGGGCTTGGCTACGCAGTATTCTCGTTGCCATCTTCATAGCACTATGCATCCGTTGGCCCGTAGCCGAACCCTTCAAGATCCCCTCGGGTTCGATGGAACCCACGTTACACGGCGATGAGCGATTTCTGAAAGGCGATCGGATTTTCGTCAACAAACATGCCTACGGGATCCGCTATCCCTTCAACGGTTTCCGGTTTCCGTTTACGCCCAATCCTTTATGGTATGCCGACTCCATGTTGTGGGAAGGCGATGACCCTGAACGTTGGGATATCGCTGTGTTCAAATCCGTAGAGGAGGGTGTCGCACACGATACCCTGGTTAAACGAATCGTGGCATTGCCCGGAGAGAGAGTTCAGATCCGGCAAGGAAAGATCGAGATTAACGGTGAACCCGTCGAGTTTCCCGATTACATGCCCGAGGAAATGTACTACACCTTCGAACCGAGAAGTAACATGTACGGGATCGCCCCTGACGAAGAACTAAGCGTCGTGCCCGAAGGACACTTTTTCATGCTGGGAGACAACAGCCTCCACAGTCGCGATGGACGTTGGTTTGGATTCGTTCCCAAGGATCACATTCTTGGAGAAGTGACCAGTATCTGGTGGCCCATGTCTCGTTGGGATGATTTCACCGGTTACACCTCCTCCATCTGGTGGAAAGGTTTTTGGGGCCTCGTCGCTACCTACATACTGATGCGCCTGACCATGGGCCGATTCTGGAAAGCCGACTCCAATCTCCCCACAGGAATCATCAAAAGAGGAGAGCATGTATTCGTCCGGTACGCGTTAGGTATCCCCGTGCCGTTCCTTCAAAAACGCATTACATCGGGACGCCCACTCAACCGGGGCGAAACCGTTCTGTTTCGTACTCGATTTGATGACGGCGGAGAGTGGCAAGGCGTTCTCGGCATTGTGATCGGTCTCCCGGGCGAACGAGTCGTCATTGAAAATAACGACGTCTTGGTGGAGAACGTGCGCCAAACGGAAATGACCAAAGGCTGGGATTTAGCCAAAAACAATCCAAATGATAAATTCGGCCGAAGCAAAGGCAAAGAATTTAGTCTTGTTCCTGATGGCCACGTGTTTATCGTGAATCCGGAGTCCAGTCCGGAAGAAGACAGTCGATGCCTCGGATGGATTCCATTGGAAAACGTCATCGGCAACGCGTCTTTGGTTTGGTGGCCGCCCCACAAAGCACGTCGCCTCAACTAACAAGGTCTATTGAGTGAGTCGCTCCATGACGTCCAGGCTATTCCTGTAGAACGCCCACCCGGCCATTGCGATCAATAATCCCATCAATAAAATCTTGAGCCAAGGTGGAATATTACGATTTTCTTTAGATGGTTTCATGACGTCCTTCTGGTTGAATGATGAAATGTATTCAAGGTATTGTCAATCAACAATTCGGAGAACGTGAATGGATTTACTATTGGTTCGACATGGCCAGGCCGCAGAAGCAGCGACCGACGACGCCAGAAAGCTGACCTCGCTAGGTGTGCGTCAGGCTGAAACCGTGGGCGGACTCCTCAATACCCTTCAATGGTCAGGCTCGGAAGTGTGGCACAGTACAAAGGTGCGGGCACGAGAAACGGCGGAGAATATGGCGAAATCGAGTGGACTTTCGCTGAATCTCCAGGAACGATCCGGCCTACGACCCGAAGATGATGTCATCGAATGTGCAACAGCGTTTGAAGGGATCACCACCAACCTTATCGTTGTCGGACACAATCCCTTTATGGACGGGTTGGGTGGATATCTTTCTACTGGGGATCGGTTTCACGTCGAGCATTTTTTTTCAACCGGTAGTGCACTGCACCTGAAACGAGTCCACGCAGGTGAATGGAAAGTGGAAGGGTTTTACAACAGACCCCAGTGACCTTACGCCGCGTTGAATAGCGCCTTGGTCTGATTGCCGATGTCAGCCAATATCAACATACAATGCTCAAACTGACGCTGAGAGATATTCAATCGGTGCAATACCATCGATGAAGGCGCGTAGTTCACCCCATCAATACCTACACCAAGACCACAGCACGTGGCCGCGAGTTCAGTAATATGAACAATATCTAATGGCGTGTGGTAGTCGCCCTCATAAAGATCCGGTTCATGATGCCATCGTACGACATCAACAATTGTCGCTGGAAAATTCCAGCTGGAGAGCAATAATGCGCCAGCTTCTGCATGATCAATGCCCAGGACATTCTGTTCGGCCTTATTAAAAGGAATCCCATCTTTTTGGGCTTCTTCAATTAACATATTACACGCAGTTCCAACGAACCTTCCTAAAATGATTTTGCCCACATCGTGCAACAAACCGGCCGTGAACGTGTACTCCGGTATTCTAATCTCCAGAAACTTTGCGATCTCGATGGATCCCATCGCCACAACCGTCGAACGTTCCAGTAGTCGGCCCGCATTCAGATCGTACCCCGGAACCGCCTGGCTGATGATCGGGAGCGCCAAAGATGCCGTAATCAATTGCCGCATTTGCTGTAGTCCTAAACGAACAGCCGCATCACGAATCGTCCCTATTTCATGAATACCACCGAACGCCGGAGAATTCGCCCACTTCAGCACGTTCGCGGTTAACGCCGCATCCAATTCGATCGACGCGACCAAATCCTGAATACTAATTTCTGGATCATTGATCTTGTTGACCAATTCACTTGCCGCGGCCGGTAATCCGTCCAGTTCATCGATCTGGGTAATGATTTCCTCGCGCTGAGAAAGTTCTATAGACATCTGATTACTTTCTAGTTGAGTACCGATTGTTTTCCTGCACGGCTGACCAAAGTCTTTCCGTCTTCCATGTACAGGTATACGTTCCGGGAAGCCGTACCGCCGATATCGGCAGCGACCAACGGAATTTGGTTTTCATCAAGGACTTGATTCAACGCTTGATAATGACGGGATGAAATCTCCGTAACCAAATTGTTGCCCTCAGGTTTGGCCGCGCCCGCGACCTTGGCGACCAACTTAGACGCGTCCGCGCCAAGATCAACCATCATCTCGATGAGCTTCGTGACTCCCGAATCTGTGAAAATACCCGGATGTGTTTTCGCTCTCTGTGGATCCAATTTGGAAGACGGAAGCATACTGTGAAGTAAGCCGCCAATATTATTTACCGGATCGAATAACGTGACACCCAGACATGAACTGACGGAATACGTAACCATGATGTCTTGATCACTGTTTGTAAGTTTGTATTCGGAAATTCCGACAAGATGTTCCATGTTGCCCCCAAAGCCTGTCGTGCATACCACAATCGCCGACAAAAAATTTATACCACAAAAAAGCGTAGTCTGTCAGGTAAATTTGGAGTTTTTTTTTTACATTAAGTGATTGTAATATAAGGGTTTGAGGGAAATCGTCAAAACTCAATGATTGGTCAGGAATATACGGGATTCGAGGTGTTTGATTTTTTATAGAACGCGATAATTCATTCACATTAACAAAAAAAAGTCTGGCGGATTTTCGCCAGACTTTCAATTTTCTGTTCTTTTTTGGATTCTTTTAGAACCACGACTCTTCAAAATCGATCGCGGTGTCAGCTTCATTTTTGATCCCATCACAAATGGTAAACGTCGTCGGCAAAATCGCATTAATGTAATATTTCACCGTAGCCAGTTTACTGAGGTAGAAGGAATCATCGGACCCTTCATGAACTTTTTGGTTGGCCACTATCGCTTGCGCAAGAAGACGCCACGCTATGACCACTTGACTGAACGCGGTCAAGTACGGCGCAGCTTGGCTCAAGTACCGATCGACATCGCCCTTCATCCCGACTCCACCAAGGTGCAGCGTAGTCTCGGCTAAAGTCTCCATCGCTTTTTGGACTTTGTCAGCCAAATCTTTCAAATCATCTTGAGCTGCGGCTTCAGCAATCGTCTTCCCTATTTCAACCATCAGTGATTGAACGTTCGCGCCAGCTTTCGCAGGAATTTTTCGTCCTAGCAAATCCATGGCCTGGATTTGATTCGTTCCTTCATAGATTGGAAATACCCGGCTGTCCCGGAACATCTGCGCGACCGGGAACTCTTCAATATATCCGGCGCCGCCATAACATTGAAGTGAGATAGAAATAGATTCACACGCAACGTCCGAAACATACGCTTTACATACAGGCGTCAATAGTTCCAAAATTCCAAGAGCCGTATGATGCGCATCATCGTCGACACCCTCGGTACCCCGTGCAATGTCAGATTGCATGCCACAATACATCAGAAGCGCAAGGCTTCCTTCGATATAGGCTTTTTGCGTCAGGAGCATTCTGCGAATTTCGGGATATTTAATGATTGCGATCTGAGGCGATTCAGGATCGCGGTTCGTGACTTCACGCCCCTGTTCCCGTTCCTTCGTATACTGCACCGCACAATGGTACGCGGCCGATGCCTGCGAAATCGCCTGAAGTCCCGTATGAAGGCGCGCGCCGTTCATCATCTGGAACATGTAATTTAACCCTTGATTGGGGTTGCCTACCAACCACCCACGACATTCATCTTTCTCGCCGAATTTCAATTCAGCCGTGGCCTGACCTTTCAAGCCCAACTTGTGTTCGATACCACCGGTTTGAACATCGTTAAATTCGCCAATGGATCCATCGTCATTTAAACGGTGTTTGGGAACAAGGAACAAACTGATACCTTTGACGCCAGCAGGCGATCCTTCAATCTTCGCCAATACCGGGTGAATGATGTTGTCGGTTAAGTCGTGGTCACCCGAAGAAATGAACCGCTTCGTGCCACGAATAATATGGTAGTCCTCACCATCCACAGGGGTCGCACTGGTCTTAATGTCGCTCAGGGATGTTCCCGCCTGAGGTTCGGTGAGCGCCATCGTACCGGCATATTCACCGCTGAACATCTTCAGGACGTACTTTTCGACCAACTCCTCGGAAGCGAAAGATTCTAAAAGATGGGCCGCGCCCGTGGTCAGTCCCGCGTACATCGTCGCCGCAGTGTTGGCTGCATTGAACATCAAAGCCGTAGCAAGCTGCAAGGTCATCGGAAACTGCTGGCCACCCACTTCATAACTGTTCGGCAATGCGATCCAACCCCCGTCTTTAAGGGCTTTCCAGATGTCATGCATTCCCTTTGGAACCGTGGTTGTACCGTTTTCAAGCGTTACTCCCTCGTGATCCATCTTTTGATATTCCGGCCACATCACCTCATGGGCCACTTGATAGGCCGTGTCCAAAGCGAGTGAAAATGTTTCCTTTGAATGGTCCTCGTAATACGTATATTGGGATAGGGATTCGGTATCCAGGACTTCATAGAGATTGAAGTCAATGTCCCTTCGGTTCACTAATGGTTGGCTCATGATAGTTCCTCTTTTTCGTGTGTTTCGCAGCTTTTTACGACGTTCGTATTAATATCTACATAAACAGTTAATAGGTGAATTAATATCGTTTCGATGCAAAGTATCCCAACTTCTACATCCCAATTCAAGTTTTCGCGTCCAATTTCAAAATTAATTGAAACAAAAACCTGGCTTTGGGGATTTCACTAGTAACCGGATCAGCGTCCGATTGAACTAAGAAGAAAAAGAGTGAAGATACCCCAAAAATTGTATCACAGAAAACGATAAGTTTGTCCCACGAAAAACGTAGAATAATATGATATTCCTTAACGAATATGAGTTTTTGTCAACAATTTATTGGGCCCGATTGGGGTTTCGTTGAATCTGGATTTTTGATGGGCCGAAAGTGTTAGTATAGAAGCCTAGGCTGCGGTTCTTTACTCTTGCAAATACGGCTGGAGGTAGTATTTATGGTGTGCGGGGTTTCCGTTTTTCCATCTGGAAAAATGGTTCGGTGGATTGGTCTCACATTTCTGGCAGGATGGGTCTGCTTTTTTTCGATTTTGGCCACTGCCCAGCAGCCGCCCGAAACAACGGAAGATCCCATTGAATCGGAATTGACCTACGAAGAATTTTGGGCCCAAGGGGAATATCACGCCGCGATTCGCTGGCTCGAAGCAAGTATTCCCACCCAGACTCAATTCATGGAGCAGTGGAATCGCGATCTGGCATTGCTTCTTTTTGAAGTGGGTCGCGTTGAAGAAGCCATCGAGCTCATGAACGAACTCGCCAACAAATACCCTGAACCCTATTACACCCTGAACTTGGCCCAAATGCACCAGTATAAAGGCCATACGAACAGCTACTCCACCTGGCTCAGTCGCGCTGCATCTCAAATCCGAACTCGCTCCTGGTATTACCGTGGAGACTACCGCAAGCGTCATATTCGACGCGATCGAAATACCGTGGCCATGGGACGCATCTTCGAATTGATGGGAGCCAACAACCCCAAGACCATTCTAAGCGCACATTTCAACCAGCATATAGACATGTATTCGAACGCTGGCGCGAACGTGTTCACCGCCGCGGGCGATCTGGCATTTCGTACAGGCTCGTACAATGTCGCGTCGTCCTACTACGAAAAAGCCCTCAAGAAAGACGCCGCTTACCAAGATGCGCTCGCCGGCTTGGTGGAATGTTTTTGGAAATCCCACGATCGCCGGCTTGAACCCGTTTTGGAAACTCTACTGGCGTTGAACCCCAACCATCCTCGGGCGCATCAAGTTAAAGTGGAACGTCATCTTGAAATGGGGGAGACCGAAAAAGCCCTCGAAATTATTAATAAGATGTTGGCCATCAATCCGGTCAGCCACGATTTCCGGGCGATGAAAGCCACCGCTCTTTATCTCGATGACGACTTGGAAAAAATGAATACGCTCATCGATGAAGTCCAGGAATACTGCCCCGTGGATACCACGATCTTCCGAGTTCTAGGACGCTTCGCTTCGCGCCACTACCGTTTCAAGGATGGCGCCGACTTTCAGAGACGCGCATTAGAAATCGATCCTGAAGATTACGCGGCACAAGTGTTCTACGGATTGGATTTACTGCGCATCGGTGAGGAGAAAGAAGCGAGAGTCCAGTTGCAGCAGGCCTTCAAAGGAAACCCATACAACGTCCAGGCCTTCAACCTGCTGGAAATGCTTGATGCCCTTGATAAATTCGCCGTGATCGAACACGGTGATTTCATTTTGAAACTTCCGGAAAACGAGAAACCGGTCATGGCGAAACCCGCCCTAGCATTGTTGGACGAAGCCCTCGCCCATTTCGAAGCGAAATACAAAGTCGATCTGGAAAAACCTATTCTGATTGAGATGTTCGATCAACACGACGACTTCATGGTGCGTTCCGTAGGCCTTCCCGGTAACGTGGGGCACTTGGGGATCTGTTTCGGAAAACTGATCACAATGGATACGCCGTCTGTTCGACCCAGAGGCTCTTCCAACTGGCGATCCGTATTGTGGCATGAGTTTGTCCATGTGATTACGCTCCAGAAGACCAAAAATCGAATGCCTCGTTGGTTATCCGAAGGCATCTCCGTCTACGAAGAAGGGCAATACTCCGAGGCCTTTCATAATCGCATGGATCCCGATTACCGCGTCGTGATCGCTCAGGACGGTCTGCCGTATCTCGCCGACATCGATGCCTATTTTACGCGGGCCCGTTCTTCGGCCCATTTGATGTTTGGCTATTTTATCGCCGGCGAGTTTACTCAGTTTTATGTGGACAAATACGGGTTCGAGAATATCGTGCAATCGCTGGAAGATATTGCCAATGGTTCATCCGATATTGAAGCCCTGGTCAAAAACGCCGGCGGTGACTCGGATCGCTTGAATACTGCCTGGCATACCTATCTCGAAACACGGTTGAAGCCTTTCGAAAATCTGGCCGGACCAAAAAAATCTAAAAGTCTGGTCACGAGCGTCAAAGAATTGTTTTCACCCACTGACCCCCAAATGAAGCCCGCAGAAAAAATGCCGCCCATCGATCCTGAATCCAAGTTCGTTGCGATTCAAAAACGGGTGGAAATGGCAATCTCGGAAAAAGATTGGGACAGGGCCATCGAAGGACTGGAAGAAGCCTACAATTTGTTTCCCGATCTCAATGGGGAAAACAGTCCGTTGTATCAACTGGCTAAAATCTATGATGACCAGGGAAAAAAGAAAGAATATATCGAACAAATCACACGCATTGCGGAGAACGCTCCGAGCGAGCTGAATGCCGTCGAAATATTGATGGACTACTACAAGGAAGAATCCGATTGGGACGCACTGTTGAAGTGGGCGCTTTGGGGGATTGGAATCGATCCCTACGATGCGGAAATTCATCGAGCAGCCGTACAAGGTACCCAGGCATTGGACCGCGATAAGGACGCGTTGCCCCACTTGGATGTGTTGGCCCACGTCGACGAAGCACGCGGGTTGGAATACCAATACCAGCGAGCGAACGTCCTCGATATTATTGGCGAACGTGACGCCGCACGAATGGAAGTGCTGAAGTTACTCGAAGAAATGCCTCACTACCGAAACGCCCAGGAATTGTTGTTACGTATCCATGAATCCGAACCGGCCGAGAAGACGATCGAGCCGGAATCTGAACCGACGGTGGAGGATGCCGAAAAAGCTCCGGCTGAACCCGAAGGAACGACGATTGAACCCATTCACAATTAAAACGAACGATTCGGAATATCGTTTTCTCCCCAAGGCAAAATATAGTGTCTTGGGTGTAGTCGTGGGTCTTTTTTTTGTCGCGAATGTAGATTTAACCCATGGTCAGTCTCAAAGGTTTCGCGGCGGCGGTTTCGAATCCCGCGATCTGGAAAATGACAATGTCACTGGATTTCCCAGCAACGAATTCATTTTTTGCCGAATCAAATACGACGATGTCCCCGGTGGAGGTTTCTACGGAACACCCCGGTGGAGTATCGACTACCCCGAATCAGATATTAATTTTTCGCTGCGTATCACTGAATTGACGACGTTGAAAGTTCCGAAAGATGAAAATGGCGAGTATAAGCATGCACTTGTTCGGTTAACCGATGAAGAGTTGTTTAACTATCCGTTCATCTACATGCTCGAAGTCGGAAGTTTGTTTTTCAGCGACTCTGAAGTCGAAAGCCTTCGTAAATATCTGCTTCGCGGCGGGTTTCTCATGGTGGATGATTTCTGGGGTGACCGCGAATTGGCACATTTCGAAACACAGATTTTCAGAGTCCTGGATCCGAACGACTACGATTATAGGGAACTGGAGTTGGACCACCCAATTTTCAGCTGTGTGTTCGAGGTAAAAGAAAAACCGCAAGTGCCCGCGCCACATCATTGGTTGAATTGGGGGCGGTCGTACGAAGGGGGCCCCGATACAATGACGCCTCACTACATTGGGATTTTCGACAAGAAAAATGATAACCGTCTCATGGGCATCATCTGCCATAACACCGACTTGGGCGATGGATGGGAACGCGAAGGGATGAATCGGGCATATTTTGAAGAATTTTCCGTAAAAAAAGCCTATCCCATGGGAATCAATATTGTTGTATATGCGCTCACTCATTAGAGGCGGCGTTAGAAATAGATTGGTACGCGGATCTGACATCCGCACAACGTGGAAAGAGATTTATTTTGGAAACAAATACTGAAGTGACTGAATCATCGACCGATGAAGCGACGGAATCTCAACCTTTTGAAGAGGAAGCGTTGGCCAAGCTAAAAGCGGGTCGTGAAAAATTGGTGGCTGAAATCGGAAAGGTCATCATCGGCCAGGAAAAGGTCGTCGAAGAATTGTTGATCGTTCTCTTTTCCGGAAATCATGCCCTGCTTACGGGTGCGCCGGGTTTAGCCAAAACCCTTCTCATCCGAACCCTGGCCCAGATACTTGACTTGGAATTCAAGCGCGTACAGTTTACGCCGGACTTGATGCCTTCCGACATCACCGGTACTGAAATTATCGATGAAGACCAGTCAGGCCATCGCGAACTTCGTTTCATTCCAGGCCCGATCTTCACCAATATTCTCTTGGCCGATGAAATCAATAGGACACCGCCCAAAACACAATCGGCCTTGTTGGAAGCGATGGAGGAACGCCAGGTGACCGTTGCCGGTGAGCTTCACCCCTTGGCGAAACCCTTCTACGTGTTGGCCACCCAAAATCCGATTGAACTCGAAGGGACTTATCCGTTGCCGGAGGCACAGTTGGACCGTTTCATGTTCAACATCATGATTGACTATCTCAATGAAGAGGATGAATTGAAGGTGGCGACCACGACGACGAGCATGGCTGCACCCGAGCCGGAGCAGGCCTTTACCGGCGAAGACATGATTAATTTTTCGCGATTGGTTCGGATGGTTCCCATCGCGGAATCCGTCGCCCGTTACGCCGTTCGCCTCAGTCAATACAGTCGCCCTGATTCCGAAAATGCACCGGATTTCATCAAGAACTGGGTAAGCTGGGGTGCAGGTACCCGTGCCACTCAGAACCTTATCCTCGGAGCGAAAGCACGCGCCGTTCTACAGGGCCGTTTCCATGTATCCGTAGGCGATATCCAAGCTGTGGCGCCATCCGTCTTGCGTCACCGTATTCTTACGAATTTCCGTGCCGAAGCCGATCAGGTAAACGTAGAAGACGTAATCAAAAAATTGTTGGACACAGTAAAAATGGAAGAGTCGGGTCTCTAGGTGGTTGAAATAGAGGTACAGACATGAATATCAAAGATCATACGCCCAAGTTCATCGATCCGGCGCAGTTGGTGGGTATCAGAGATCTCCAATTGATGGCCCGCACCGTCGTGGATGGACTCATGTCTGGCTTGCATCGCAGCCCCCATTCCGGTTCATCCATCGAGTTTGCCCAATACCGCCCATATTCTCAGGGCGATGACCTTCGTAAAATCGATTGGCGTCTGTTTGCACGCACCGATCGCTTGCACATCAAACAATACGAAGAAGAGACAACCCTCCGTTGCACGATATTGCTGGATTGCAGTGGTTCGATGGATTACTCCTCTCACGCCGTTCAAAAATTTCAATATGCACGCCTGCTGGCTGCGTCTCTCGCCGTCATGTTGCAACGCCAACGAGACGCCGTCGGATTAATTGCCTACCATCATGAATTACTTACCTACGTGCCGCCCATGTCCAATGTGCGACATCTTCGACGCGTGTTAGTCGAATTGGATCAAATCGAGGCCGAAGGCCATACCGATACGCCGGGCGCTCTTCATTATCTTGGTGATGTCCTGAAACCACGCGGAATGGTCGTCCTGATCTCGGATTTACTCCACCCACTTGATGAAATGCTTGACCATTTGAAATCTTTGAAGGCGAGGCGTCAGGACGTAATCGTCCTACAAATAAGCGATCCCGCCGAACAGGACTTCCCGTTCGATGAGTCCGCCACATTCGTAGATGCCGAAACTGGAAAAGAACAGTATGCCGTACCGGAAGCCGTACGCGAACAGTATCTTGAGAATCGAAAAAATCACTTCGACAGAATTCGACAAGAATGCTTGGCCTCCGAAATCGATATCGCCGAATTCACCACGAATGAACCACTGGATCGAGCGTTGCGTTTCTTCCTCGACAATCGGACTCGTTCGTTGGTCGCCTCTGTTGGAAAAGGCCGCAGTGCCGTCGGGGGAATTCGTTAATGGGATTTGCGTTCGCGGCACCATTTTTATTCGCTGGCTTGGGACTGCTTATTGGCCCCTATATTATCCATCAGATTCGTCGGCCTGAACGAGAACCGGTAAAATTCAGCAGCCTGTTATTCATCCCCAACATCCAAAAAGAAGTCATCGAACGAAAAAGGATCCAACACATCCTGCTCATGTTGATGCGTATGGCCGCCCTCGCATTACTCGCTATTGCCTTCACGCGTCCCTATTGGAAAGCGCCCGCTATGGCTTCCGGGAACGAAGGCCCAATCCGGCATTTCGTATTACTCGACACTTCCTACAGTATGGGCGTTGGCGACTCGTTCGCAAAAGCAAAAGCCGAAGCGTTGAGCGTCGTGGCCTCAGCCAAAGACGGCGAACTGGTAGGATTCATGTCCTTTGGTCAGATTCCGCATATTCAGGCGCCTTTTAATGGGGCCGCACAGGGCGAAAAAATACAACGAGACGAGATCCAACGATTCATCAACGCCGCTACACTTACCGCTGAAGCCACTGATTACCAGCGGGCCCTCGAAACAGCCTATCGTCACACGGTTCAAGGATCCGATGGTCTGGAAGGCCGTCTGATTATTCACCTGATTTCAGATTTTCGAAAAAATGGTATGCCGGAAAAAGTGACCGGATGGAAATTACCCCAGCAAGTGGAACTCAATCCCATTTCGATTCAGTCCCCAAAGATGGAAAATCTTTCCATCACCGATTCAGGCCTGCGCCGCTACCCCAACGGCGATGTCCGAGTTATGGCGAAAGTCAGAAATTGGACCGATGAAGATCAGTCTGACCTACTCGTGCGGTTCGTGATTGACGGGGAAGAGGTCGCCAACAACACCATCAAAGTAAAAGCAGGTAGCGCGACTCAAACCTCTTGCCGTTATACACCGATCCAGGCCGAGCAATTGGAGGGAAGCATCGTTCTCGAAGTCGACGACGATCTCGAAATCGACAATACACGCTTTTTCTCGTGGCAGCTCCCCCGGAAACGTTCCGTGGCCGTTGTAAGCGATTTCGATCCGGGGCTCCGCTGGCCCGCCCACGTGTTTTTTACCAACGCCCTACCCAACGAGCAGGATACTGCGTGGACGACCGATCTGTATCCGCCCCAGGAATTGAGAGCGTTGCTGGCTGCGGATTTCGGTAGGCCCGACGTCGTGATTCTGGCGACCGAAACCATTCCAACGCAGCCTCAGATGGCACAATTAAATGATTATGTTCAACAAGGCGGGTCGCTCGTCGTGACCATGAATCCCGATTGGGCCCCCGACATGATCAATGCGTCTATTTTTGCAGGCCTTCCCCTTGAAGCGACCGGATGGAAACACGACACCCCGCGTGAAACCCGTTACGAGTTGATGTCCTGGGTTGATTTGACTCACCCAATCTTCGTCCCGTTCAATGGTACGAAGTTCAACGACTTTTCGATGCTCCGATTCTTTAATTATTTGGAAGTAAAGGCCAACGAAGACGCGAACGTGATCGCTGAATACGAATCCGAAGACCCGGCCATTGTCGATATTACATCCGGTGAAGGAAAAATCATCGTCTGGTCATTCGGCATGCAACTTACCCAATCCAACATGCCGAAACACGCGCGGTTCGTGCCCTTACTCTACGAAACACTGTGGTATCTCGGCGGTCAGGACACGCCAGGAGCGACCCACTTCGTCGGCGAATCCATCGATTCAAACAGCCTCGCCTACAACGAAGATGGTCAAGGCGAAATTCAATTGCCCGAAACCGAAGACATTCAAGTGATACGCGCCGAAGAAATTCAACGACAGTCAGGGCTCTATTTGGAGCGACCCGGTTTGTTGAAAATCCGAAGGGCCAGTGCCGAGGCCTGGGCCAGAATGGAAGCCGTAAACGTCCATGGCGAAGAAGGAAACGATTCTGCCATCGACACCACCGAATTTTCGATGAAACTCGCCGCCGCGCCGATGGTCGAAGATACCAACGCGATGGCCGGCGTAGTCGGTTCGAAGATGGATAAAGATGGCAACGTAATGGAAACAGAATACGGCCCTACAGTTTTGGGCCTCATAGTCTTATTGTTATTGTTCGAAAGTGTCTATATGACATTCTTGAGTCGGCGTCCCCCGACTCCATCCTCGTAGGGAGGAGAAAGGAGCTACGATGCAGGATATGCATCAACAGGTGCCTGAAGAATTGCGGGCAGGCTTGGAAGAAGTCGTCCGTCAATGTAGGTACGTCCGTACGGTAAAAGGATGGTTGAAGTTCGGGTTTTATACGCTCGCCTCAACCGTCATAGCGTCATTGTTGTTAACTCAGGCAGCCGATTCTCAATCCGCCGCGCTGATGTGGTTGGCCCTGTTCGCCGTTGCCGAAGTCGCCGGGCTCATTTGGCTCGTCGCGGTTCCACATTTACAACCCATCAACTTGAAACACATCGCGCTTTTCATCGACGAACATCATCCTGAACTCGACAACCGCATCATTAGTGCCGTGGAATTGAACAACCACCCGGAAGGATTATCGGAGTGGATGATAGAGCAATTCCTCGATGAAACCATGCCTCTCGTCCGCAAGACACCACTCCTGGATATGTTTAATTTCAAGGCATCCCTCATGTCTACGGCAGCCTTCGGCGCGCTCATGTTTTTCGCGCTGTCCGTACTAATCGTAAATCGAGGCGCATGGTTCCAGGGATTGAAATTCGCCGTCGGTATCGAAGAACCTCCGCCCGAAGTACTTCCCTTCACCGTCGAACCCGGCAACGTCCGCGTGCGGCGCGGAGCCAGCCAAATGATTCTAGTCCGCACCGGCGGTTCCTCCGAAGCCATTACCATGCGATGGAGACTCGGTAACGGCGTGTGGAGCGAAATGGAAGCCAGTCGCAGCAGCTCCGACGACGTCTTCTATCATGAATTCGCCAACGTTCAAGATTCGATTCAATACCAGGCCACCATGGGCAAAAAAGGGTCGGAAACCTACCAAATTACACCCTGGACACCACCCGAAGTCGAAAGCATCACCGTTACCTACCATTATCCCGAATACACCGGCCTGCCCGATCAGGAAGACCCCAACAGTGGGAACCTCGTCGCGTTGGAAGGCACCGTCGCCGACCTCGCCATCTGGGTCAACAAGCCAGTGAAACGAGCCGAGATGGTTCTCGAAAGTGGTGAACGCAAAGTCCTGACCATGCAGGAAGACAACCTGTGGCATATCCCTTACACCATTGCGAAAGACGATAAATACACCATCGAATTGAAAGACCTCGAAGACGAACCCAGTGAATACGACCCGCAATACACCATCACCGCGACCCGCGACCGCGCGCCTGAAATCAATATCGACTTTCCACGAGGCGACAATGAAGTGACGCTCCTCGAGGAGGTTTCCTTTGACTTCAAAGTGACCGACGACTTTGGCTTCGCAACCTACGGGCTCCAATACGAAATTGCCGGTCGAGATCCGGTCAAAATAGACTTACACGAAAAAGCCGCCAATACAGAATCCGCCGAGGGACACTTCGATTTGCCGTTGGAAGAGTTGAAACTGGAAGTCGGCGATTTCGTGACGTGGACCATTTGGGCCAACGACGCAAATCCCAATCGCGACGAATTTGAATCACTCGGCGATCCATTTTTTCTCGAAATCAGACCGTTCCGCAGAAACCTGAGCGAAGCCATGTCCGGTTCCGGCGAACAACAAGGAGGAGAGGACGGCGATATTTACCAAATGCAGAAAGACGTTCTCATCGCCACATGGAATCTGCGTCGCGATTCCCGATTCATGGATAACGAAGAGTTCGAAGAAAAACGGGACATCGTTTCCGAGAAGCAAGAAGAAATCATCGGGCTCATTCAAGGGGGCGCCATCGAAGTCACCAGTGAAAAAGCCCAGCAGATGGTCCAAAAATTAATCCAGACCGCAGAAGGATCCGTCGAAGCCCTGAATCGCGCGGCCCTGCCGAGTCCCAAAAAGGCCTTGTCGAGCGCGGCAAGCCGCCAGCAAATGTCCGTTCGTTACATCGCCAAATTGAAACCTCGCGATGCCCAGGTTTCGCAGAACCAGAACAGCGGTGGCGGTGGAGGCGGCGGTGGTGAACAAAGCCCCGATATTCAGGAATTGGAAATGGATCGGAACCGCAACTTCTACGAAGAAGAAAACCTGACGAAGGAACAGCAGGAAGCCGCCGACCAGGTGTTGGACCGTATTAAGGAACTCGCCCAACGCCAAACCAACGTCCAAGATGAATTGGCGAAACTGATTTCCGAAAAAGAACAGGCCGATACGGAAGAAGAAAAAGAAGAAATACAACGTCGACTTGAACGCCTCGAAGAAGAAATCAAAAAGAATATGGAACGGTTGGACGAGGCACGCCAGGATATGATGTCCGCCGATATGAAAAACGAACAGACCCGCGATGCCCGCGAAGAAATGGACAATGCGCGCCATCAGATGGAGCGAAGCTTGGAACTGTTGGAACGTGATGAATTACAAAAAGCACGAACGGTCAGCGCGCGCGCCATGGACTCTCTCGAAAACCTCCAGGAACAGCTCCAACAATTCAGTCGCGGTGCCGCAGCCCAGCGTATGAAAAACCTCATGGACGAAATGGAAGGTCTTCAGGAAAAACAACACGAGTTGATGGCCCAGGCAGAGGAAGCCAAAAAGCAGCATGACGATCCCGGCCTTGCGAATATGGCCGAGGCGGAAGAAGCCAAGAAACAACTCCAGGATATGAAAAAAGACGTCGAAAAAGAGTTCATGGAAATGATGAACGAAGCCAGCGAGATTGCCGACCGAAGTAAGACGTCTCAGGAACTCATGGCACGGAAATTGGGCGATTGGCTGCGCGAAACGAGTAAAGACGGTATCCTGGAAGACATGCAGGGTACCGAAGAATACATCGAGTACGACATTTGGGATACGGTCATCGACGCCGAACAAAACGTCACCGACAAAATGGACGTTGCCACCCGTAGGCTTGCCGAGGTCGCCGAATCCCTGGTTGAAGACAAATTGGCCGGCATGCAAAAAGCCCTCGGCCGACTCGATGAATTGATGCAGTCCGAGGAAATGGAACCGCTCGTACAGGGAGGACAGCAAGACCCGAACGGCGAACAAATGGGCGCGTCTCCAGACGGTGAGCCGCAAGAAGGACAACAAGGTGCAGGCCAAGAGCCGTCCGACGAGCAATCGGAAAACCCATCACCAGGTCAGATGGCCGGTGAACAACCGGGCGAACAAGGGCAACCGGGTGAACAAGGGCAACCGAGCCAACAAGCTCAGCAAGGACAAGAGGGTCAGGAAGGTCCAGGCCAAAGTCCTCAGGGACAACCTCAAAATCAAGATGCCGATGACAGCCCCGGCGGCGGTAGCCCCGATAGCGGTTCTTCTCGGAGCGGTGGTGGCGGTTCAACCGATACCATGCGCCAATTTGCCCAGGACAATTACCGTAACTGGATCGAACAATTGCGCGAAGCCGAATCCCTCTTGCCGGAAGATCTCCCGCTTAGAGAACAGGTAGGCAATATTCGAGAAGAAGTCGAACGGATGCGACGGGATTACAAAGCCCGAAAACTCGCCCCGCAGTTTGACCTGTTTTTGAAAGTCGCCGGACGGCCCCTGGTCGAAACAGCCGACGAACTCCAGCGAGAAATCGAAAAATTACTCGACGAAAAAGAATTTGTATTGACCGATAACGGCGAAATACCCGAGAAGTATCAGGAAGATGTCGCTCACTATTTTAAACGCCTCTCGGATCGTGAAGGAGTGCGTCGCTAAATGCTTGAGCAGTTAACCCGATATCTGGCCCCAGATTCCGCCGATGATTTGAAACCGTTGGAACTCGCGTTCAATGGCGTGTTGACCGGTTGGTTGGCGTTGGCCGCACTGGTCATCCTCCTCATCGGCATCCCCGTGTACTACCAACGTGTTCTCAAACCACTGTCACCAGGAATGCGGTGGCTGTTGGTCGGTCTGCGGACCATCACCATCGTTCTCGTCGCGTTTCTCGCGTTGGACCCCGTCGTGCTTGCTCAGTTAATCAAGCCGGGCGAACAAGTCGTCATACTTCTCTTCGACGATTCCAAAAGCATGCGCATTGGCGATGCCGACGGCAATACGCGTGGTCAACGCCTTCAACAAGCCTACGAAGCCTCACTGGAAGAATTCGAAGGCGAACTCAAGCGGAAATTCCAGGTAACCCGATATCGCATGGGCGAATACCTCGAGCCTTTGAGCAGTCCGTCGCAACTGACTTTCAATCAAACCGAAAGTAACTTGACCGGTGGCATCAAACAAGCCCGACGCGATATGGAAGGAACCATCGTCGCGGCCGCCGTGGTCTTCAGTGACGGCGTCCAACAGACCAGCCAGGAAGAAGTGGCCGTCAGCGAACTGGATGAATCCATTCCCGTGTACACCGTGGGTGTCGAGTCCGAATCACAATGGAAAGACATTGAACTCTCCCGCATCGCCGTACGTCGCTCCGATTTTGAGAAAAGTCCCGTCATGCTTACCGCCGGTGTTCATGCCCAGGGTCTGAAAGGGAAACGGGCTACCGTTGAGGTCAAGTTGGGCAGCCGAACCATTCAACGCAAATTCGTGACCATTACCGAAGACACGCAGGACCATGACGTCGCCTTCGATTTTGTTCCAGATCGGCAGGACTGGATCGAATACGTCGTCCGTGTGCGTCTGGACACAGAGGAAGTCGCCGACGATACTACTCTGTCCGACGATCGCATCTCCGCCAATAACGAACGTTCCTTTGTGATAGACAATCGGGATAAAAAATATCGAATCTTGTACGTTTCCGCCCGACCCAATTGGGAACACAAATTCCTCAGCAAAGCCTTGAAAGAAGATCAGCATCTCAAAATGTCCAGTCTGATTTGTATTTCCAACGCGGAACCCAAATTCGTGTTCAAAGGCAAAAAATCCAGCTTGTCCAACCCCCTGTTCGAAGGATTTGAGAACGACGAAGATCGTCCTCGCTATGACGAAGCCGTTTTCATTCGTCTCGAATTAGGGCCGGAGGAATTGGCCGGCGGATTTCCCACTGAAGCCGAAGAGTTATACCAGTTCGACATGGTTATCCTGGGGAACATCGAGCGGGAATTGTTCACGAACCGGCAATTGGAGTTGGTTCGTGATTACGTCGAAAAACGGGGCGGCGCGTTACTCGTTACCGGCGGTCGAAATGCATTTACTGAAGGAAACTACGAAGGATCTCCACTCGAAGACGTGTTACCGGTCGTAATGTACCCTGAATCGGATACGACATCCCCGACCCGTACCGAAGGCGAGTTCGCCATTTACCCGACCCTGGAAGGCGCACTCTCGGGAGCTTGGACACTCGACGTGGACCAACGTACCAACGATCAACTTTGGGAAGAGATGCCCCCTCTTTATGACTTGAATCATTTCCCATTGGTCCGTGCTGGAGCCACCGTAGAAGCAACCGCGTTGTCAGGAGACGCAAATGACAAAGCACCGTTGTTTGCAATACAGCGGTACGGTGAAGGCGTCTGTGCAACGTTGGCTACAGGGGATACGTGGCAATGGCAGATGCGTCTGGAAACGGAAGACAATCGTCACGAACGAGTATGGCGTCAACTCATTCGCAATCTCATCAACCAAACCATGCAAAAGAGTATTCTTCGGAATAAAAAAGACGTCTACACCGTCGATGTCCCTTCTACACTCGAATGGCTCATTCGAAATAAGTCATACGAAAAAGAAGAAGGGCTTCAATCTACAGTTATACTGACCGACCCTTCTCGCGAAACCGAATCATTGCCCGTCGATGAATCGATTCAGGAATCAGGCATCTATTCCTCCGATTCTATATTGAAAACATCCGGCCTTCATCGCGTGTCATTATTGGCGTCAAATGATAAAGATGAAATCGTCGAAAAATTGGAAGAAGCCCTCCTTGTTGAAACCGACCGGCGCGAATTTCAGAAAGCCCAGTTCAATGGCGCTATGCTCGATGCAATCTCTCAACGAACCGGCGGCGACCGTTTCAGTCTGGCACAATTGCCCGAACTCGCCAAAGCGATTCCGTTGCCGATTCGCGATGATTCGGAAATCTTGGCCCTGCATTTGTGGCACTTACCGATTTTTTACGTGATATTGATTTCATGCCTGTTGTTGGAATGGTATTTGAGAAGAAAGAGGGGACAAGCCTAGTGCGTATCTTAAGCACCATAACGTCATTCATTTGCCTGGCGTTCGCCGGAACCGGTTTCGCAGCCGATCAACACGTGATTTTGACCGGCAGCGGTGGCGAGCTGGAGTTCTCCCTAAAGTTTTTTGAATGGGGCGAACGTCTCGAAAAAATCGTGAGCCAATCCTCGAAATCGGATCAAACGAATGTCCATTGGTTACGGGAAAAAATAGAATTAGATGGGGAAAACGAAATCATCAATGCCATCAATGCCGAAAGTATCGAGGAAACGATCAAAGACGCGATAGGCGCATTGGAAGAAAGCGACTCGCTTTTCGTCTATCTGATTGGGCATGGCTCCTATTTTAAAAGTATTCCGAAATTCCATATTCCCGGGCCCGACATTACCGCAGAACAAATGTTGGAATGGTTCGAGCCCGTCGAAGACAATCGAATCATTATCGTCAATACCACCTCTTCAAGCGCACCTTTCATCAATACACTGAGCGGTAAAAACCGGATGGTATGTACCGCCACTAAGAGTGCGTCCGAATTCAATGCTCCTGAGTTTACCGAGTATTTTCTAGTCGCTATGGAAGATGGCAGTGCGGATCTCAATCGAGATGATCGGATTTCCTTCTTGGAAGCATGTCAGCAAGCCGCGGAATTGACCAAAACCTGGTACGAAAACGCCGGAACAATCTCCACTGAGCATTCGTTGATTGATGATAACGGCGATGGACAAGGGACTCGTCTGGAACGCTCTATGGACATCACCGGCGACTTCGATGGGCTTCTGGCCTCCAATTGTTTCATCAAAAGTTATCAATTTCCAGACGAAGCACCACAAGACCTTATCGATGAATATATCGAAACTCTCGAAAAAGTGAAGGAATTGAAAACTCAAAAATCGTCGTTGGTCGAGATAGAGTATTACGAACAATTGGAAAAATTACTCATCCATGCGGCCGGCGTAAATCGGGAAATCCAGAGTTTCGCAGTACCCGTAGAAAACGGCAATACTTGATTTCGAAGTGCCACAACTACGCTCGCTAACGGGTCTTGCTATAGAGGGCCTTCCCCGATTATGATGTGAGTTTCGTACGAAACTCTGTTCTTCATGTATTTTTCTTTAAGCAAAGGATTCACATAAATGGATTTGTCACTGATTGTTATCGTCTCATATTTGGTCGCTGTCACCGTCATCGGAGTCTTGTTATCTCGCAGAAGTTCGTCGTCCAAGGATTGGGCCGTCGCAGGCGGCGGAATGGGTTTGATGATGGTAGCCGTCGGTATCGCTGGGACGCGTATTGGAGGCGCGGGAACCTACGGCGTCGCAGGAAACGTGATCAGCGGTGGTGTTTGGAACATGTGGTGGTACGGCATCAATACTTTTTTGGCCATGGCCATCGTTGGATTCTTTTTTGCCAAACCATATCGGCGAACTCGCCTCCAGACCGTGGGTGAGATTTTTACGTTGCGTTTCGGTACGCGCCGTTGCCAGGCCACGACGAGCCTCTGTGTTCAGATCGAATATTTTATCGTCAACATTATCGAAGCCTACGTCATCGCCGTGCTTCTAAAAGGCGTTACAGGATTGCCTATGGAATATGGGGTGTTTATCGCGGCGTTTGTGCTCGTAACCTACATTTCCATGGGCGGATTATGGGGAGCCGCTGTAACCAACCTAATCCATTGTGTAGTCATATTAGTAGGATTAGGAATGATCGGAGTTATGGGAATTAACCAAATGGGCGGCTGGGAAGCAGTAACAGCATCCGTTGATGGACACATCGCCACGTCAGAAAGAGACTTAGGTCATTTCTGGAAATTCGCCGGATTGGGCTGGGGAGCGGTCTTGGGGATGTTCTTTTCTGCCGCCGTTCATACGCCGGCCGCATCGGTCTACACGAATTACTCCACCGCGGCGAAAGACGAAAAAATTCTGGTACCCGGCTTTTTATTGGCCGGAATCATTGGAGGATTGATGCCCATTCTTGCGGGCCTGGTCGGAGTGCTTACCGTCGCCAAATATGGCCTGGAACCGGGAACCAGCGGCTATACCAACCTCACAAAGCTGGCTACGGAAATCAGCCCCCTTGTCGGCGGGATCGCATTGGCCGCCGTTTTAGCCGCAGTAATTTCGTCAGGTGGCCCAATCCTGTTGTCCAGTTCGACCATGTTTGTTCGGGACTGGCTGCCGTTTACCAAAGACTATTCACCGGAAAAACAACTTAAAGCGTACCGGCTTACCACAGCCATTTACGGCGTTATCGCGGCTATATTTGCATTGCTCGTGTCTAAAATCGAAGGCGTGTCGGTTCTCGATATGTTGTTGTTCGGATTCGCCATGGTGGTACCGCCAGCCATAGCCGTCGGTTACCTCATTTATTGGAAACGCACGACGGAATCCGGCGCAATGTGGGGGATGGTCAGCGGTCTCGCCACCGGTTTGATCTGGTTCGTCGCGATAAAAATAACACTAGCTACCGGGTTGGAAATCACCGAGGATTCCTCCGGATTGCAAAAACTAATCCATGCCTGTTTCGCCGTCGATGGGAAAGGGATCGATCCTTCCTATATCACGACGTTTATACCATTATTCGTCGTCCCTCTGGTTTCTTACATGACCAAGGAAACTCCTGAGGGTAAAGAGGAATTCTATGCCATAGTATCCGGCCAAAAAGTGATGGAAGCCGACTCAGTTTAGTAGGAGTAGTACCGTTGGACGAAAATAAACCAGATTCAGAAGAAACGCCAGAGGAACAAGAACAGCAGGACACAGGACTATCCCAAACTCCGGTTGAGGAATCTAGCGAGGAGTTGACACCCTTAAGCGGATTGGCTCCCTCAAACGAAGCCGAAGACGTGCCCGATGCGGCCGTATCGGATCCAGACGACGAAGATACCCCCATTCCGCCCATGGCTTCAGACCACAACGTGGAAGAATCTACCGGATATGATGCCACGACCGAATCGGGTTACCAGACCGAATCCTACGATACGTATGCCGAGACCAGCCCCTACGATACACACGGTGCATCAGTGTTCGCATCAACTCCGGATAGTGAGGATTCACCAGAAGACGACGCGGTGACCGATGACGCCGAGACTGAAGAAGAAATCGAGTTCGAAGAAGTAGAAGAAACGAATGGTGTTCTGGACGATGAAGAGTCTGAGTCTGAGCCTGTCGAAGAGGAGCACGAAAGTTCGGAGACTGAAGACAGCGAAGAAGCGGACACGGCCGAAGAAACGCAGGAAGTTTCTGATCAGGAGCCGACTCACAAGCTGATCGCATTCCTAACGTCCTTTTGGTTCATGATTCCCGTCATCTTGGTCGGAATGGGCCTTCGGGTTGGACTCTATTACCGCAACCCTGCGTTATGGTTGGACGAAGGATTTCTCACCACCGAATTCCTGAGTAAGACCTTCCGCGAACTCCTGTCACCGTTGGATACTCAAAGCGCGCCCGTCGGATTTCTATTGACGGTTAAATCCATCGTCGCCGTTGGCGGTACACATGAATATTTCCTCAGAGCGTTTCCGCTCCTTTGTTCTTGCGCTATGTTGGTCGCCATGTTGTACCTTGGAAGACGTTCAGTGTATCCCGGATCAATTACAATCGCGCTTGCATTGGCCGCAGTTTCATTACCCCTTATCGAACACGGGGCCGAATTCAAACAGTACGCCAGCGACAGTTTCTGGGCAGCCGTCCTATTATGGGCGTGCGCTTACGTACTTCAAGCAACTCCTACTAAGAAAGCGTATTTCGGCCTCGGCGCGCTCGGCGTGATCGCGGTGTGGATGTCGCATCCGGTTCTTTTCGTGGCTGCGGGGGCCGGCCTCGTCATTGGCTTTCAAGCCCTACTTTCCAAGCAGTGGAACAAGGCCGGCGCACTCGCCCTGGTCGGCGCCTCCTGGGCCGGAAGTTTCGCGGCCGAGTACTATTTTTCATTACGCCACTACGCGAGCAACGTCGATTTGCGAAATTGGCACGTCGACGCCTTTTTCATGGTGCCGCCGGAACGTCCATGGCCTGAATCCATCAAATGGGTGGTATGGCGTTTCATGGATCTGTTCAGCAATCCCATGGGAATGACCCTTGTCGGATTTGGAATGCTCGGTTTCCTTTTGGGAATCGGAATCTATTGGAAACAGAACCGTTCCATGCTTTTGATGTTCCTGTTGCCGATCGCGTTTGCACTCGGAGCCTCCTATTTCGGAAGGTACCCCTTTTCCGGGCGCTTCCTGATGTTCGCTACGCCTGGGATTTTTTTAATCACCGCTTGCGGCCTGAATAGGGTGGCCGGCGTTCTCTGGCAGACGCACAAGTTGTACGCTTGGGTATTTATTGGTGTCATTTTCCTGCAGCCGGTGATGACCGTAGCAAACGCACTATACAAAGAACCTGACCAGGGTGCGCGGCCCGTGGTCCATCACTTGCAAAAACAATTTGAAGACGGTGACACACTTTACTTGTACCATTGGACCCAGCATGAAATTGGCTACTACGCCGACCAGACCGGCTTCGAATATGAGAACGCGTTGATGGGCATCACTTCTCGTCGGGACTGGCACGCGTATCGTAAAGAGATTGAATTCCTGAAAGGAAACGAACGAGTCTGGCTTGCCTTCGTTTATCCTGCCCCAAATTTGAGTCAGGGCGATCAGCAATATTTTGAAACGGTCCTCGACGAATTCGGAACTCAAATCGAAAAACAGACCTGGGGGTTGTACTCATTGTATCTTTACGACATGACCAACCCTGCACAGACTGATTTTGAACCCGCCGATTGGCTCCTGGAAACCCACTCTTCTGTCACCGACGAGCCCGCTTCTACGGACGAAATGCCCGTGGAAGAGGCAGAAACTCCCGCTGAAGGGAAAGACACTGAAGACAACGCGGTTGAACAGTTAGAAAACTGATTGGTACACTGAACCCTTGGTGTAAAGATTGAATAACAGGGGACCCTCATGCAGGTTCGTTCAGTAGTTCAGGTCGCGCTCGTCACAATGCTCTTCGTCGCATCTGCGTGGAGTCATCCCAGACACGACGTCGTATTGGTGAATGGAAGAATCTATACCGCCAATCCTGATAGACCCCGTGTCGAAGCCGTGCTGATTCAAAAAGGCGTTATCACGGCTCTCGGAAAAACCGATGCCGTCCTCAAAAAAACCGCCCCAGGTGTCCGCATGATCGATCTCGCCGGTGCCACTGCCATACCCGGTTTGATCGATTCACACGGCCATCTCATGAACCTCGGGTTCAGCCTGATCAATCTCGACCTCATCGGTACTGAATCATTTTCCCAAATCGTGAACCTGACAGCCACCGCCGCTGAAGCACGTCAAAAAGGAGAATGGATACAAGGTCGCGGTTGGGATCAAAATGACTGGCCCGAAAAACAGTTTCCCAATCACGACGCACTCAGTCGCCGCACGCCCCACAATCCCGTTATGCTCACACGAGTCGATGGTCACGCCAGTCTCGCCAATGCCGAAGCCATGCGAATTGCCGGTGTCGATCGGAATACGCCCGATCCCGACGGAGGAAAAATCATTCGCGATGCTGACGGGACACCCACCGGAGTCTTCGTCGACAAAGCTATGGGACTGGTTGGTCGCCATGTTCCCACCACCACACGAAAACAACAAATCGAGGCCATCAACCGTGGCGTAAGAGAGTGCCTCAAATATGGCCTGACGTCCGTACACGACGCAGGCATCTCCGTCGATACAGTCGACATCTATAAATCGCTGATCGACGAAGACAGATTTCCGTTTCGCGTCTACGGCATGATTCGTGCCACGAGCCCGGCCATGTTGCCCCAATTACAACCATTTTTGGACGAAGGACCCATCATTGCCTACGGTGACAACCAACTCACAGTCCGCAGTATTAAGGCCATGACCGACGGCGCGCTGGGTTCTCGAGGCGCCGCGCTCCTGGAAGATTATACGGATGCCCCTGGAAACAAAGGGCTCTTGATAACTCCCATGGAATCGTTGAAAAATCTCTGCGTTGCCGCACTGAAAGCCGGTTTCCAGGTAAATACCCACAGCATTGGAGACCGGGGGAATCGAACCGCCCTTGATGCCTACGAGGCTGCCCTAAAAGAGGTCAAAACGAAAGATCATCGCTTCCGCATTGAACATGCCCAAATTGTCCATCCTGACGACTTCATTCGTTTCAAGAAGCTGGGCGTCATTCCTTCTATGCAGGCGACGCATGCAACCTCCGACATGTACTGGGCCATGGACCGCGTCGGTGAAACACGCATCCGGGGCGCATACGCCTGGCGTAGATTTTTGGATCAGGGAACACCCATCGCAAACGGCTCCGACTTTCCCGTCGAAAACGCAAATCCTCTTTGGGGTTTTTATGCCTCGGTCACACGACAGGACCATAAACAATGGCCGGGGTTAGGATGGATGCCCAAACAAAAAATGACTCATGAAGAAGCCCTGATCAGTTTTACGTCAGGCGGCGCTTTCGCCGCTTTCGAGGAAGAAGTGAAAGGGACCATCGAAAAAGGGAAGCTGGGCGACATCGTGGTGTTGTCGAATAACATCATGAAAATCGAGCCGGCAGAAATACTGAACACCCACGTCGTTATGACCATTCTTGGAGGCGAGGTCGTGTACCAGCGTTAACGCTTATCGATTTTCTGTTTGAATGCACCCGCGTGAATTTGGCAGATCGCCAATCCCAACGCATCCGCCGAGTCATCTGGTTTAGGAAGAGCGTCAAGGTTTAATAAAATTTTTACCATCTCTTGAATCTGTTTCTTGTCCGCTTTTCCATACCCCGCTACAGCACTTTTCATCTCGCGTGGGCTGAATTCTCCAATCGGCAAATTTGCCTGCTGAGCCGTCAACGCTAAAACGCCCCGGGCTTGAGCCACAGCAATACCGGTTGTGATGTTTTTTGTGAAAAAGATTTCTTCGATCGCTACGGAATCAGGCTTGTATTGATTGATCAAAGCTGTCGCTTCGTCGAAAATCTGTTCGAGACGTTCCGCGAAATGGTTGTCTGGAGAGGTTGAAATAATACCGTGGGCAATATGGATGAGCTTGTTGCCCTGACTTTCTACAACTCCATATCCCGTCGTCGCCGTACCGGGATCAAAACCGAGCGCAATCATTGGACACGTCCAATCACGCTTCTGCCATCAGTTCGGCCATTACGTCTTCAGAAATGTCAAAATTGGAATACACTTCTTGAACATCGTCATTGTCTTCCAACATTTCGATTAAACGAAGCACCTGCCGTGCTTCCGATACGCCAACTTCCAGAGTCGTGTTCGGCAGCATCGTCAATTTCGCTTCCTCCAGCTTCAACCCTTGTGACTCCAGACCTTCGGCAACCGTATGCAACTCCGACGTCTCGGTGATGATTTCGTACACATCACCTTCGGTTCGTACATCGTCCGCGCCGGCTTCAATCGCCTTATCAAAGAGTTCATCTTCCGAACACGCATCTTTGCTGATCGCAATAAACCCCTTCGGCTCGAAATTCCACGTAACCGCGCCATTTTCAGCCAGGCTACCATTGTTCTTTGTAAGCGCGAAACGAATGTCGGCCACCGTTCGGTTTTTATTATCCGTCAATACATCGATAATCACCGCGACACCACCGGCTCCATACCCCTCATATCGCGACTCTTCGTAGTTGACCCCTTCGCCGCCGCCCGTACCTTTCACGATCGCCGCTTCAACTTTATCCTTCGGCATATTGGCTGCGCGACAAGCCATCATTACAGTGCGCAGCCGTGCGTTGGCGTCCGGATCACCGCCGCCCGATTTGGCCGCTACCGCAACTTCTTTCGCTAATTTCGAAAATATTTTTCCGCGTTTTGCGTCCAGGGCACCTTTTTTACGTTTGATAGTGCTCCACTTGGAATGACCTGACATGTATTTAAATCCTTCTACGAATTCGTTTGGCTCGTTTTAAGGAGATTATTATATCAATCTGATGAATTTAGGGTCAAAGTACTCACTCGCGGTCCGTCCGCAGTAGAAAACAAACCGCGAAACCATTACAATCAAAACCTGATTATTCAGTACCCTTGAGGCGCTCCTTCATGAATTTAGGTCAAAAAGTATTAGTTTGCTGCACCTTATTAGGCAGTATCCAGGTTTCGGCTCAAGAAGACCCCATTCGATTTGCCGAAGATATTTGGCCCATCCTGGCCGAACGATGCATCCAGTGCCACGGCGAATCGGAACAAGAGGGGGATCTCCGACTCGACGCCCCCGAATTCATCCGAAAGGGTGGCGAATTCGGACCGATTTTGGATCAATCAGACCCATCGGCAAGTACCCTCCTGGAACTGGTCATGCTCCCCGAGGGCGATTCCGACAGAATGCCCAACAAAGGAGAACCGTTGTCTGAAACACAAATCACCGTTCTCCAAAAATGGGTCAAAGCGGGCGCACCCTTCGACGGGTGGACACTCGAGTTACAAGCCGAAGCCAATGCTGAAGTCGCGAAGAACAATATCGAACCAGATTGGGCCACGGTCATTCCTCAAAAAAAAGAATTGCCCATCCAACCTGTAACATTTAATAAAGACGTCCGACAGATTCTCTCGGACAATTGCTACAAATGCCACGGCCCGGACCAAAATACACGGAAAGCCAAACTCCGTTTCGATTTCGAAGCCGATGCCATCGCTGATCGAGATGGACATCCGGCCATCGTACCCGGCGATTTGTTGAACAGTGAATTGGTCAAGCGAATCTTTCATCCCAACCTCGACGAACGCATGCCACCGGAAGAATCCGAAAAGGTTTTGAGCGAAGAAGAAAAACAAACGCTTGCAGTCTGGATTCAACAAGGGGGTAAATACGAATCCCATTGGGTATATGAACCGATAACGAAACCAAGCCTCGCCGGTACTGAACAGAATACAAATCCGATCGACCTATTTATTTCTGGAGAACTGAAGAAACATGACTTGGATTTTTCGCCTAAAGCCGATGCATACACCTTGGCAAGACGTCTCAGCTACGATCTGACCGGCATGCCCGCCACGGTCCAACAAGCCGAACGATTGATAGAAAATGAGAATGCATCCGCACTCATCGATCAGCTGGTGGGTTCCCCCCAATACGGCGAGAAAATGGCCATTCATTGGCTCGACGTCGTCCGCTACGCCGATTCCAACGGATACCATTCCGACGAAGAACGAACGATTTGGCCCTACCGCGACTACGTCATCAACGCCTTCAACAACAACAAACCCTTCGACGAATTCACGCGCGAACAATTGGCAGGAGATCTCATTGAAGGCGCCAGCCAGGAACAAATGGTCGCATCCGGATTCAACAGACTGAACCAAATCACTGCAGAAGGCGGTGCCCAACCCAAAGAATATCGCGCTATCTATAACTCCGACCGCGTTCGCTCCATCGGAACCGTATGGATGGGCCTCACCCTCGGTTGCGCTCAATGCCACAGCCATAAATTCGACCCCGTGACCCACAAAGATTTTTATAGTATGGCCGCGTTCTTCTCCGATGTGGAAGAAACCGACGTCTACCCCGGACGAAGCGGTTGGGCACCCTTCATGCGTTTACCAGACGACGCCCATCGCAGCGCCATGAAAGAAATTGATCGGGATATAGAAAGCATCCAGACGCTCCTCAATACGTCCAGTACAGAATCTTCCAATGAACAGAAAACGTGGCTGAAGGCTCTAAAAAAGGCCGAGCAAAGCAGTCGAAACGGTTGGATCCCCATCAGGCCAGAAAAAATCCTTTCTGAAAAAGGAACGGACTTCTCAATCACTCCCGATCTGTCGATGTTTTCCAGCCAATTGAAACCCGTGGACGATACCTTTACCTATTCCCTAAGAACCCAACTTGATAAGGTTTCCGCCGTACGCCTCGAATTGCTGGCCCATCCCGAATTCAAGAAGGCGCTTGCCCGGCGGAAAGACACTGACTATAGAGGAACAGTCGAAATTTTTCTGAAAACGAGCGGCGCCGACGATCTAATTCCCATTCCCCTTTCCGAAACGGATTCAACTGTCAAAATTGAAAAATCGTCAAGTAAGATCGAAGACGGTTCAGCGTTCACTCAAGAAAAACTGAAATACAGAGTATCCGAAGACAAACTTCGGGAAGATGTTCAGATAATATTCAAATTCAAGGAACCCGTCGTCCCGGAAGAAGGGAGTGAGTTGGTTTTCAAGCTGACCCATTCCACAAGCGCCCAGGCAATATGGTCGCCCTTCGCACGTGTTCGGTTGTCGTTGTCCTCATCTTCGATTCCATCGGTCCGTGATAAGACCGAAGCCCCGGAATTCATCACCCGGCTATTGGCAAGCAACCGTCCCAAGTCGCTTCTGGAAAACGAAGCCGTTACCGGCTACTTCCGTTCCATTTCCGAATCCCGAGCCGAGGACCGAAAAAAGATCGAAGAATCCTACACCAGGCGCAGAAAAGAACTGAACGCCGTTCCCACCACATTGATTACGCGCGCCCTCTCAAAAAAACGAGAAGTACGCATTCTCCCTCGCGGAAATTGGATGGACGAATCGGGCCCGATCGTCGGACCCGCGGTCCCCGAATTCCTACCCGCCCTGAATCTCACGGGTGGTGAAGGAATTCCCAATCGCCTCGACCTGGCCAATTGGATTACTCATAAAGAGAACCCTCTGACCGCCCGCGTTGTAATGAACCGTCTATGGAAACAATTTTTCGGAAGAGGCCTATCCAGCGTCTTGGACGACCTAGGCTCCCAGGGCGAATGGCCCACCCATCCTGAGTTACTCGATTGGCTTTCCTCAGAATTTATCGAAAGTGGATGGGATATGAAACATATGGTGCGCCTCATCACTACTTCCGATACCTATCAGCAAGCGTCCAATGTGAGCCCCAAAAAATGGGACGCTGATCCCGCCAACAAATGGTACTCACGCCAATCGTCGTATCGTGTAGAGGCAGAAGGCGTTCGCGATATCGCGCTGGCGTTGAGCGGCCTCCTGAACACGGAAACCGGTGGACCCAGCGGACGCCCCTACCAACCCGCAGGCTATTGGCAGCATCTGAATTTTCCAAAACGCACCTATGCCCACGACGATAATCTCAACCAGTATCGACGCGGACTCTACGTTCACTGGCAACGATCTTTTCTGCATCCAAGTATGATGGCCTTCGACGCTCCTTCGCGAGAAGAATGCGTCGCTCAACGCGTTTCTTCTAACACCCCGCTCCAGGCCTTGGCACTCATGAACGACCCCACCTACGTCGAAGCCGCTCGTGCGTTCGCCGAACGAATCATGCGGGAGGGCGGTGATACCTTCGATAAAAAACTGACTTGGGCGTTGCGCCAAGCCGTGCTAAGAACTCCCGCTCAAAGCGAAATCAAGATCATGAAAGAAATCTATACCGCGCACGAGAAGCAATATAAGAATGATAAAGGCCTCACTCAACAGGTGTTCAGCACCGGTATGTACCGGACTCCCGAAGATCTGAATCTCGCCGAACTGGCAGCGTGGACATCAGTCGCACGCGTGATTTTTAATCTACACGAAACGATTACACGCTCCTAAAGGAAATCGGTATGCATTGGTATGACGAATTGAGATTGGAAGAAACACGGCGCGAGTTCCTCACCAAATCCGCGAAAGGAATCGGTTCCGTCGCGTTGGCATCGCTCCTGAGCGGCGGCCTCTCAAAAATCTCCGCCGCAGAATCAACCATGGGAATCATCAACCCACTCCATTTCGCACCCAAAGCCAAAAGAGTCATCCACCTGTATATGGCGGGCGGTCCCTCTCACCTGGAATTATTCGATAACAAACCCGAACTCGCGGCACTACACGGAAAGTCCATGCCTGAGTCTTTCACCGAGGGCCAACCCATCGCGCAGCTACAGGGCCAGAAACTGAAATGTCTCGGACCCCAACATGGCTTTACGAAACACGGCGAGTCCCAACAGGAAATCAGCGATGTATTGCCCCACATCGGTGAAGTGGCCGACGATATTTGTATCATCCGCTCCATGGTCACGGAACAAATAAATCACGACCCGGCCCACACGTTTATGAACACGGGAACATCGATCTCCGGTCGACCCAGCATGGGCTCGTGGTACACCTACGGCCTCGGAAGTGAATCCGAAAATCTTCCCGGCTTCGTTGTCCTTACATCTGCCGGCGGCGGCCAGGACCAACCCATTTCGACGCGCCAATGGCACAGCGGGTTTCTCCCCAGTAAATTCCAAGGCGTCCAGCTGAACTCGAAAGGCGAACCGGTCTATTACGTGACACCCCCCAGCGGCGTAACCCACGAACAGCAGAATGATGTTGTCGGAGCGATTAAGCGATTGAATCTCCTGCGACAAGAGCAAGTCCTCGACCCTGAAATCGAAACCCGTATCGCGCAATATGAAATGGCCTTCAAGATGCAGACGAGTGTACCGGACCTGGTCGACTTTTCAGATGAACCCCAACACATAAAAGACCTGTACGGCGCAGAAAAAGTTGACGGTACCTTCGCGGGGAACTGTCTACTCGCTCGACGTCTGGCCGAACGTGGAGTTCGGTTCACGCAGGTTTACCACCGCGGCTGGGACCATCACGGCGGCGTAAAAGGCGCCATCAAAAACGTGGCTGGCCTTGTAGATAAAGCATCTGCCGCATTGATAAAAGACCTGAAACAACGAGGCATGCTCGACGAAACTCTCGTCATGTGGGGCGGTGAGTTTGGCCGTACGCCGATGGCCCAGGGCGATGGGCGCGACCACCATATCAAAGGTTTTTCCATGTTCATGGCCGGTGGCGGCGTTAAAGGCGGCATGACGTATGGCGCGACCGATGAACTGGGCTACAACGCCGTCGATAACGTTTTTCCGGTCCACGACTTACATGCCACGATGCTCCATTTGTTCGGCATCAACCATAAAAAAATGACCTATCGTTTCCAGGGAAGAGACTTCCGATTGACCGACGTACACGGAAATGTCCGCCACGATATATTGGCCTAAAAGTGTAATTCGAAAAATGTTTCAGTTATGATGAAAAACGATTGGACAACCGAATGGCTCAAACGCGCAATACTAAACAGCGAAAAATAATTCACGATGTATTCGAAGCCGTTGGCCGACCCTTGTCTGCCAGCGAAGTCATTACATTGGCGCGTGGTCGTTCACATACATTGGGAACGGCAACCGTTTATCGGACCATCAACAAAATGTTGGAAGACGGCCAATTAGTGCCCGTCGAGATTCCGGCCGAACCTACGCGGTATGAAATCGCAGGCCTACACCATCACCATCATTTTTATTGCAGGAAGTGCAAGAAGGTGTACGACGTTGAAGGATGTCCAACCGATTTCGTGGGTATTACACCCGAAGGATTCGAGTTGGAAGCGCACGAAGTGATTCTGTACGGGCGTTGTGAAGGGTGCATTCAAGCGGCTTAGAACGAAGCCTTAGTGCTGATGTTCTTCTTCATGATCGTGGTCATGACACGTCGGGCAGGAATGACATTCCTTGTAATTCACGTAGTGCGCTAACGCGACACCCAAACCACCAGCCACTGCCAATGGAGCTTCAACCCACGTCAATCCCCATTCATGGCCCGCTTCATGGCCGATGAACAACATCGTGAACCCGGCACAAAAAATCATCAGAGCCGAAGCCTTACGATGGACGCGAATGTAACTGGGAAATAGCGATAGGCTGGCAATAATCAACGCCGATACAAAAATGGTCTTTTCAATCGCCGGGTGAGCGAAGGCTTGTAAACCCATCACTGGAAGCAATCCAGCCGCAATAGGTAAAATCGCACAATGAACAGCGCAAAGAAATGAGGCGGAGACGCCTAATCCATCCAGAAATTTGGACCAGGGCCGTGCTTGGGTATTTTCGCTATTCATGCTCATGTTGGCTTCTCTTCCGCGTTCTTAAATTTGTCGGTAATGATAATTCAATATCATTATACAATGCTTTTACCGAGAAAGCAATAATGAGTCATCATTATCATTAGGGCCATAAGCTGTTTTGTAATATGACTTTATATTGATAAGTAAAATAAGAAGCCAAGAAATGAGACGACAATGTCCTGGAAAATAACGGATGCGGCCCACAATGCCATCCAAAATGTGATTCGCCCTGGCGACTGCGCCATCGATGCCACCGTGGGCAACGGCCAAGACACCCTCTTTCTTGCCAAACTCGTCGGAGAATCCGGGCAGGTGTTTGGCTTCGATATTCAGAAATTGGCCGTGGAAAAAACCAGAAACCTCCTCGACGAATGCGGTCTGTCCAATCGCGTCGATCTGTACCTGGCCGGCCACGAAACATTCGATCAACAGATTCCTGAATCTGTAAGAGGCGCCATTGGAGCAATCATGTTTAATCTCGGTTACCTCCCCGCCGCCGAGGATGTGTCAATCACGACAATACCCGAAAACACACTTGCCGCGTTGGAAATCGGAAAAGATTATTTACGACCCGGTGGATTGATTACCATCGTGATGTATACAGGTCATCCTGGAGGAAAAGAGGAAGCCGATGCTGTGCGGAGCTGGGCCGCGTCATTGGATCCAAAAAAATATCAATCCATAGAACATCGAAATCTGAATCAGGAAAACAATCCGCCTCAATTACTCGTCGTATCGCGCGGAAGTTGATACGCGTCCATCGTGCGGATGTCGACGTACGACCCGGTTTCGAGACTTCGCGCCTCAGAGAATGCCTTCACCATGATTGGAGCGAGTGCTCCGGGTGTAGGCATATCGGACGTGTTACGAGCAGTACGCAGACGCTCCAACGAATCGAATCGTTCGTCGTCCACCTCGTCGCACAAATAATCCTGCATGCGCGTATCAACAAGACCAGGGGCCATGGACACGAAATGGGTGTTCGGGACTTCACCTGCGTAGAGTTTCATCAGGACATTCAATCCGGCTTTAGAAATACTATAGCCGCCCCAGCCGCGATAAGCCGAAACCGCCGCCCCGGAAGAAATAGCGACAACCTGCGGCATCTTAACTTCCAACGCCAACAACGTGTCGATCAAAATCTTGTTCGACCATAAATTGATGTCCATGATTCGTTTCAGGTCTTCCAACGGAATATCTTGGACATCAGATAAAGAACCCAGGATGCCAGCGTTCAGAACGACACAATCGAGGCGCTCAACCCCTTTCAACAACTCGCGGATGTTCGCTTCGATGTCGTCTAAAGATTCAAGATTGGCCGTTCGGAAGTGCAACCCGCCGTAGTCAGCCAAATCTTCCGGGGTTCTTCGGCTGATGCCGTACACCTCGTGCCCTCGTTCCAAATAGAGTTTTGCCAACGCGTGGCCTACACCGGAACTGATTCCGGTGATTAGAATTGATTCACTCATAATGCCTCATTTTTGCGAAATTGGGTCCATTTTCAGTATGATCGACCCGATTCTTCGGACACCCATTGTAGTCCATCAGTTTCCACAACACATAAATCCATTCGGGAGTATTATTTCCAATGCAATTTAGAACAATGTTTCAAATTCGGGCCGCCCACGTGTTTTTCATGCTGATGGCTCTTGTTCTCATTTCCGTTCCGATGCCGGCATTCGCGCAGGAAGTTTCCGCGGTAGTCGAATCCTCTGAAGACGACGGAGATTTCGCATTATTTCTGGGACGTTTTCATCCCATCGTTCTGCATTTTCCCGTCGGGCTATTGATCGCTTTATTCCTCATGGAAATCGCCGCTATGTTTCGCTCCAGCCGTTCATTGGAGCCGGCTCACTGGTTTTTACTGATTATGGGAACGGTCACCGCCATCATCGCTTCTTTGTTTGGTTGGTTTCTGGCTTCCGAAGGCGGATACGACGAGCGCACCGTTTTCCTCCATCGTTGGACCGGTGTCGGCGTGGCGGTATTGGCTGTCGTTGCCTTGGTCTTGAAATTCAGGGCCACCAAAACCATGACCGAGTTGACCCAATGGGGATATCGCATTTCGCTCTTGGCTGTTGTCTTTTTGTTATCGGCCGCCGGCCACTATGGAGCGAACCTGACTCACGGCTCTCAATATCTATTTGAATACATGCCCGCATGGATCCCGTTTTCGGAACAGCTGAAAGCCATGGAAGGCGGTGGCCCTTCCGATGAATTGGTTGCCGGCGTATACGCCGACGTTATTCAGCCCGTGTTCGAGAAGCAATGTTACGAGTGTCACGGCGATACCAAAGAAAAGGGTGACTACAAAATGCTCACCCGCGACCAATTAATCGCAGCAGGGGAGAGCGGTATCCCCGCAATTATTCCGGGCAACGCCGCCGAAAGTAATCTGGTGAAGCTGATCGCACTGCCCGATGAACACGAAGAAGTCATGCCGCCTACTGGGAAAGGAACACTAACCAGTGAAGATATCCTCGCCGTTATGCATTGGATCGATCGCGGTGCCGATTTCGGCGATGGAAGTAACCTGATTGAGTTGGAAAAACCAAAAAGCGTCCCGGCCGAAATTGATCTGTCAGAACTCTCAGACGATGAACCGGTCGACTATGAAAAATATATTCTGCCGATTTTCAAAGCAAGCTGCTGGGAATGCCATAACGACGAAGTTCAGGATGGAGACCTTCGTATGGATACTCTCAAACATTTCCTCAAGGGCGGTGAATTCGGTGAAATCATCGAACCCGGAAGTGTTGAGGATAGTGTGCTGTACGAATTGATTATTCTCCCGCCCGACGACACTGATTTTATGCCGGCTAAAAACGACCCGCTTCCCGATGAACAGATCGCTCTCATCAAACGCTGGATCGAAGAAGGCTGCGACTTCGGAGACTGGACCGGCGAAGAATAGAATCCCAAAAATAACTTTCATGAAGCTAAGGCCGTTGACAAATTCCCGTCCCGAACAAATTGATCGGGTCTAATTCAACACCTGATGCGCCAGACTGTGTCATTGCGAGCGTAGCGCGGCAATCTGATCACACCCGCGGCTTCACAAAAAGTATGACCACCTACTTTGCTAACTACCTGAAGCTGCCTCTTGTAGGCAGCTTTTTTTTGCGCTCTTCCTGTTTACTTGATATAGTGTCCAAACTTGCGTGGACTGCGACAATTATTGAGGAATTCATCAGTGTATTTGGGTATCGATCTGGGAACTTCGGCCGTAAAAGCCGTTATCGTAAATGAAAACGACCAGGTCGTTGGCCAAGCCAGCGCCTCCCTCGAAGTTTCCCGTCCCCACGACCTCTGGTCCGAGCAGGATCCCGCTCATTGGTGGACCGCCACAAACGATGCCGTCCAGCAATTGAAGGCGGCTCATCCCAACGAATTAAAAGCGGTAAAAGGCATCGGGTTGTCCGGCCAAATGCACGGCGCCACGTTGCTGGATGGAGCCGGTGATGTACTTCGACCCGCCATCCTCTGGAACGATGGCCGAAGCGGAGCCGAGTGCACCGAAATCGAAAACGCTGAACCCAATTCTCGCGCCATTGGCGGAAATGTCGCCATGCCGGGTTTCACTGCCCCGAAAATCTCCTGGGTTCGCAACCACGAACCAGAAAACTACAACCAGATCGCCCAGGTCCTTCTACCGAAAGATTACCTCCGTTTCTTGATGACCGGCGAATACGCCTCCGAAATGTCCGACAGCGCCGGAACACTGTGGCTCGATGTCGCCAATCGACGTTGGTCCGACGAATTGTTAACGGCTACCGGCCTCGATGTCTCCCACATGCCCAAACTGTATGAAGGCACCGAGCCCACCGGAAATTTAAAACCCGATGTAGCCGCTGATTGGGGTATGAACGAAGTACCTGTTGCGGGTGGTGGGGGAGACAACGCTGCCGGCGCCGCAGGTGTCGGCGTGATTCGGCCTGGAGAAGCCTTTTTGTCTCTTGGCACATCCGGCGTGTATTTCGTCTCCGGCGAAAAATTCCACGCCAATCCCGAAGGCGGCGTCCATGCATTCTGCCACTGCCTTCCAAATACGTGGCACGAAATGTCCGTAATCTTGAGCGCCGCCAGTTGCCTCACGTGGGTCACCGAACTCACCGGCGCTTCGAGCGAAGGCGAAGTATTGGCACAAGCCGAATCTACATTTAACGGAGCCGGACAAGACTCACTCATTTTCCTTCCATACCTCTCTGGTGAACGTACCCCTCATAACAATCCCGATGCCAAAGGCGTTTTCTTTGGAATGACACACGAGACCGACAAAAACGCGTTGGTCCAGGCCGTCGTTGAAGGCGTGGCGTTTGCTTTCGCCGACGGACAAAAGTCTCTAGACGAAGCGGGTACGGTCATCAATGAAGTGTCCGTCATCGGCGGTGGTTCCCGCAGTACGTACTGGGGACGAATTCTTGCCAGCGTATTACAGCGTCCATTGGTCTTCCGTGAAGAATCGGAAGTCGGCCCGGCGTTCGGCGCAGCGCGTCTCGGTCGCCTGGCCGTCACCAACGAAGACCCTGCTTCCGTATGCACGGCGCCTCCCATTCAGGAAACCGTCGAGCCCGATTCAGAAATCGCGGAACGCCTAGCACCAAAATTAGAAAAATACAGAACCCTGTACACCCGATTAAAAACCAGTTTTTAGAAGAGGACATTATGAGCGAAGAGTATTTTAAAGGAGTCCCGAAGATTCCTTTCGAAGGGCTGGATTCTACCAACCCATTGGCCTACCGTTATTACGAAAAAGACCGCATGGTCTTGGGCAAAACCATGGAAGAACAATTACGCTTTGCCGTGTGTTATTGGCATACCTTCTGTTGGGGCGGACGCGATATGTTCGGCGAAGACGTCTTCGATCGCCCTTGGTTTGGCGACGGCGATCCTTTAGAAATGGCCGAATTGAAGATGAATGTTGCCTTCGAATTCTTCGAGAAAATCGGCGCACCATTTTACTGTTTCCACGACATCGATGCGGCCCCCGCTGGCGACACACTCGCCGAAAGTAACGCCAATCTCGACCACATTGCCGATTTGATGCTTCCTAAAATCGAAGAAACCGGCGTCAAATTACTTTGGGGGACCGCCAACCTTTTCAGTCACCCTCGCTTCATGGGAGGTGCCGCCACCAACCCCGACCCCGAAGTGTTCGCTTATGCAGCGGCGCAGGTAAAACACGCAATGGAAGTCACCCATCGGTTGGGCGGCGACAACTACGTGCTCTGGGGTGGCCGCGAAGGATACGAAACCCTTCTGAATACCGACATGGGTCGAGAAGGTGATCAGCTCGGTCGCTTCCTCAATATGGTCGTCGAGCACAAAAACAAAATCGGCTTCAAAGGCCAACTGCTCATCGAACCCAAACCCATGGAGCCGACCAAACACCAATACGACCACGATTGCGCTTCCGTCCATGCATTCCTCCAAAAACATGGACTCATGGGCGAGTTCTTCGTGAACATCGAAACAAATCATGCGACCCTTGCCGGTCATTCGTTCCAGCACGAAATAGAATACGCCGTGGCGAACGGAATTTTCGGTAGTGTAGATATGAACCGTGGTGATTTACTCCTAGGTTGGGATACTGACCAATTCCACAACGGTCCCGAAGAAGCGACTCTCGCGTTGTATGCGCTCATGCAGGGCGGAGGCCTCACCAAAGGCGGATTCAACTTCGACGCCAAAATCCGCCGCCAAAGCATCGAGCCGGATGATCTGTTCCATGCGCACGTCGGCGGCATCGATATCCTCGCCCGTGGCCTTTTGAACGCAGAGCGCCTCATCAACGACAACGCATTGAAAAGCGTCGTTGACGAACGGTACGCTGGATGGTCTGAATCGCTCGGTCAGGACATTTTGTCCGGCACGGCAAGTTTTGAAAGTCTGTCCGAACATATACTCAATAACAAAATTGATCCGGCACCACGTTCGGGTCGTCAGGAAATGTTGGAAAACATCGTCAATCGATACGTTTAAATAATTAGGAAGGAAATACCATGGCGCGTAAAGCAACGTTATTCACAGGACAATGGGCCGATTTGCCCCTGAAAGAATTACTCCCAAAGGCCAAGTCCTTCGGCTACGACGGCGTCGAACTCGCTTGTTGGGGCGACCACTTTGAAGTGGACCGCGCCATCAACGAACCCGACTACTGCGACAACCTACGCGCGTTACTCGATGAAAACGGCCTGGGATGTTGGGCTATCTCCAATCACTTAGTAGGCCAACTCGTTTGCGATCCCAATAACGATTCCCGCTCCGACGGGTTTGCTCCCGAAAATCTCGCGGGCAATGCCGAAGGCAAACGCGAATGGGCCATCGAAACGATGAAGAACAACGCCCGCGCCGCAAAAGCATTCGGCGTACCCGTCGTCAACGGTTTCACTGGCTCGTCCATCTGGCACATGCTCTACTCCTTCCCGCCCGTCAGTCCTGAAATGATTGATGCCGGTTATCAGGATTTTGCCGACAAATGGAATCCGATTATGGACGTGTTTGACGAATGCGGCATCAAGTTCGGATTGGAAGTGCATCCGACCGAAATCGCCTTCGACATCTACAGCACCCATCGCGCGCTTGAAGCCATCGGCAACCGCGAAGCCTTCGGATTCAACTACGACCCAAGTCACCTTATCTGGCAGGGCATGGACCCGGCCAAATTTATCTACGAATTCCCGGAACGCATTTACCACGTTCATATGAAAGACGCCGCAACCACTCTCGATGGTAAGACCGGTCTCCTCGCCAGTCACATCGATTTCGGCGACGTACGCCGCGGGTGGGATTTCCGTTCGGTGGGAAGAGGGGACGTGAACTTCGAAGACATTATCCGAGCATTAAACAATATCAATTATCAGGGGCCGTTGTCGGTCGAGTGGGAAGATTCCGGGATGGATCGCGAGCACGGCGCTCGCGAGTCCTGCGAATTCGTCAAAAACGTAGACTTCGAACCTTCCAACGTAGCCTTCGACGCCGCATTCGACGAAAAGAACCGCTAGGAGAATCCAATCATGGCGCAATTAAAACGCAGTTTGAAAATGGGAATGGTCGGGGGCGGACCCGATTCCTTCATCGGAGACGTCCACATCAAAGCCGCCACGCTTGACGGCGGTGTGGAATTGGTTGCAGGCGCGTTTTCTTCGAACCCGCGCAAATCAAAAGCCAAAGGCCGCGAACTCAATCTCGATTCGAAACGTGTCTACGGTTCCTACACCGAGATGATCGAAAAAGAATCCAAACTCCCCGAAGGCGAACGCATCGATTTCGTCTCCGTAGTTACGCCGAACCACGTCCACTTTCCAGTAGCACGTGACTTCCTCAATGCAGGGTTCAACGTCGTATGCGACAAGCCCGTCACCTTCGATTCCAAACAGGCCCGCGAACTCAAAAAAATCGTATCGAAAACGAGAAAAGTATTCGCCCTCACCCATAACTACACGGGTTACCCCATGGTCAAACTCGCCAAGGATATGGTCGCCAAAGGCGACATCGGTAAAGTACGCAAAATCGTCGTGCAATACCCTCAGGGTTGGTTGGCTACACCACTCGAACAATCCAACCAAAAACAAGCCGGCTGGAGAACTGATCCGAAACGCAGCGGCGCCGCCGGATGCATCGGCGATATCGGTACCCATGCTGAAAACCTCGCCGAATACATTACCGGCCTCCGCATCACCGAAATGTGCGCCGACCTGACCACCTTCGTCAAAGGCCGCAAGCTCGACGACGATGGCAACATCCTCCTCCATTTCCAAAAAGGCGCCAAAGGGCTCCTTCATGCCAGCCAAATTTCGGTCGGTGAAGAAAATGCCGTGGCCATCTGGATCTACGGTGAAACCGGTGGATTAGAATGGCACCAGGAAGATCCCAATTACCTCCACCAGAAGTCAGCCGATGGACCTGTAAGAATCTGGAAACGTGGAAACGACTACGTAGCCGATAAAAGTCCAGCGGCCGCGCGAGCAACCCGGCTACCATCGGGGCACCCCGAAGCCTTCTTCGAAGCCTTCGCCAATATTTACAAAAACGCGACGGACGTTATGCGTGCCCGAATCTTGAAAGAAAAACCAGATCCATTGGCGTTGGACTTTCCGACCATCGATGACGGACTTCGCGGCATGATCTTCATCGAGACCGCAGTCAAGAGTTCCGCCTCAAAAACCAAATGGGTGAAGATGCCCAAATAGCCGAGCGCGCAGGAGAGCAGGGATGATGTCTGAAGTAACCGCAAGTTGGAGTCGGTTTTCACTGATTGCCCTATGTGCTTTAAGTGCCTGTAACTGGTCAAACACGCCCAAACCCCATTCGGTGAACCCTATGTCAGGAGAATCTCTGTTCGCAGATGTTCAGCAATACGAAGCCTTCGGCATCCACCGCGCAGGAACAGAAGGCGATCGCAACACGACGGAATGGGTGGGCCGTGAACTAGCCCGCGCAGGGTTCGAAGTCAATCTTGATCCCATTCGCTTCAACCATTTCGATTTGGAATTTGCGCGATTCGAAATGACAGGTGAATCGTTAGAATGCCTACCCTTTTGGTTTCCTACCGCGACGAATGGGCCCGTTCGCGCCCCCTTGGCACTGATCGAATCGGAAGACCTCATCGGCAAAATCGCCGTTGCTCAATCCTCGGGGACCCAATGGAAATTAGACCCGACGGATCTGGCGTTACAGGCCCAGGAAAAAGGCGCCCTTGCTTTGGCCATAGTCGTTCCATCTCCGTCCGGACATGTTGCCGCTCAAAATGCCCGCGCCCCTTTTAATCAGGCGCCCCGCGGACTCCCCATCATGAATCTGGCCTGGAAACATCTGGACACAGTCTTGGAAGGCGCGAAGAACGGCACAGAGGCCACACTCGAAATTCGGGGCGAATCGAACCCCAACGGCAAAACGGAAAATATCGTCGCCAAAAAAGTAGGCAGCGACGAATGGATCGTCATTACAACCCCCTTAACCGGTTGGTACACCTGCGCAGGTGAACGCGGCCCGGGAGTCGCCTTATTCGTTGGGCTTGCCCGATGGCTTGCCGACCAAGATCTACCTTCCAGCGTCATGTTTCTCGGAAACGCCGGCCACGAATTGGACCATCTCGGCGCAGGAAACACCCTGGAGCACAATGCCCCCAAACCTGAAGAAGTCAAAGCGTGGATTCATCTCGGCGCATCCATTGGGACCCGCGATATCCAATCCAATGACGCGGGTGAATTAGTCCTATCCGACGAAGCGAACGCCATCGGAAATCTGGTCGCGACTGAAGCCCTATTACCCCAAGTGACTGAAGCCTTCAGTAATGTCAGCTTCTTGAAGCCCCGCTCAACCGAGCCCATCAACGGTGAATTACGGGACTTCATCAACGCGGGCTACAACGCCTTCGGGTTTTTCGGCGGCTGTTACTATTTTCACACTCCTTACGATACGGACGTATCCACCACACCCGAACTCCTGGACCAAGTGGCAACCGCATTAAAACAATTCTTACTGGAACTCGAATAAATGACTGAAACAGCAGAACACGCCATGTCGAAAAAAATCGGATTATTCGGCGGCCTGATAGCTTTCGCATTCGTATTAATGCTCAAGACGCCGGAAGGCATGACGCCTGAAGGCCACAGAGCCGCCGCTGTCGTCGTCCTCATGGCGTTCTGGTGGATGCTCGAAGCCATACCCCTCGCAGCCACGGCGCTCCTACCTGTGGCATTGTTCCCTTTCTTGGGAGTGTTGTCCGGTAAAGAAGTTACGTTGGCCTACGGCGACGACAACATCTTTCTATTCATGGGCGGATTTTTCATCGCCATGGCCATGCAGAAATGGAACCTCCACGAACGCATCGCCCTCAACATCGTCGTACGCACCGGCACTGACCCTAGCCGCCTCGTGTTAGGCTTCATGCTCGCAACCGCCTTCCTTTCCATGTGGATTTCCAACACAGCCACCACCGTCATGATGCTGCCCATCGCCATGGCCGTCATCGATCAAATGGACAAAACTTCCGGCGATCAACCCATCATGAAATTCGCCGTGTGCATGCTCCTCGGTATCGCTTACTCTGCCAGTATCGGCGGAGTCGCGACCTTAGTGGGAACTCCTCCAAATGGCGTGCTACTTACGCAGTTCCAAGATCTCTTTTCCGAGGGACCCGAGATCGGATTCTTCCAATGGATGATGATCGGCGTTCCGTTCACCGCAATCCTGCTACCCATCACATGGCTCCTACTAACCCGAGTACTGTTCCGCTTCAAAGATCTCCACTTCGAAGGCGCCAAAGAAGAAATCGATTCACGCGTCGCCGACTTGGGCCCCATGAGCCGTGGCGAAGTCACCGTACTCATCGTCTGGATTGCGACTGCCCTTGCATGGACGTTCCGTGCGGATATTAACTTGGGCTTCGTCAATGTTCCGGGTTGGGCGAATCTGTTTCCTGAAACCGTGAGAGGCCTTATCCGGAATAGTACGGTAGCGATCTTCGCATCGGTACTGCTGTTTGCCTTGCCGGTCGATCTGAAAAAAGGCGAGTTCGCACTGGATTGGGATTGGGCCAAAAGAATCCCTTGGGGCGTGTTGGTATTATTTGGTGGGGGACTCGCATTGGCCAAGGCGTTCGGCGCAACTGGTTTAGTCGACTTCATCGGTGGAAAACTCACGCTCCTTGACGGTGTACCACCCATCTTTGTCATCATCTCCATCGCCGTTATGCTCACATTCCTAACCGAAGTGACGTCCAACGTCGCCACGACCACCATCATGCTTCCCATCCTCGGCGGTGCCGTAGCACCCGCCCTCGGTGTGAACCCGTTGCTGCTCATGATCCCGGCCGCAATCAGTGCCTCCTGCGCCTTCATGTTGCCGGTCGCCACACCCCCGAACGCAATCGTTTTTGGCGGGGGGCATATGACCGTCGCCCAAATGGCCCGCGCCGGTTTCCTCATCAACCTCACCGGAATTGTCCTGGTCACGCTGATCACCTATTTCCTCGCCGTACCCGTATTCGACATCGTCCTCGGTGAAGTCCCCACCTGGACCGGTTTCGAGGCCGAAGCCGTTGTTCCACAGCAATAACGTGACGTGGCAGACCGTTTCGAGGTAGAATATCCCCTTCAGATTGGGCGTTGCATTAGAAATGCCCAGACACGAGGAGGATACACGATGCGGTTTTGTTTGGTTGCTATATTGGTGGGCTTGAGTGGAAATATCTTGGCTGCGCCTACTTTTACGAAAGACGTTGCCCCGATTTTCAACGAAAAATGCGCCTCCTGCCATCGGCCCGGTGAAATCGCTCCGTTCTCCGTCCTCGATTACGACACAGTTCGCCCCTGGGCAAAAGCCATCCGCAAGGCAGTCTCCGAAAAGAACATGCCCCCTTGGCACGCCGATTCCAGCAAGACGGAATTCCTCAATGACCGCAGTCTCAGCGGAGACCAAATTAAAGTCGTTCTCGACTGGGTCGATCAGGGCGCCAAAAAAGGCAATCCCAAAGACATGCCCGACATCCCCGAATTCGACGATACGTGGGCCATGGGTAAACCCGATTTCATTTTCCACGGGATCAACGATTTCGTTGTGCCGGCCGGCGAACAATACATCAAATACCAGAGCGTCCATTTCGGTCCTACGTTGGAAGAAGACATGTACATCTCCGGTTGGGAGATTCGCCCGACCGAAAGAAAAGCCGTACACCACGCGAATTTAGTACGTGCACCGAAAATATTGTCCCGCGTTGGAATCGGCCCCGCCGTTCTTTCCGGCGGCGACTACCTGGGCAGTTACCTCCCCGGCGCACGTCCGTTCAGCTATCCCGAAGGCACCGCACTGAAACTGCCCAAAGGCAACACCATCCAAATCCAGGTCCACTACGTTGGACAGGACACCGAAGTGACCGACCACCTGATGTTTGGCGTGAAACTAGCCAAAGGCCGCGTCGACAAAATGATCCGCACCGTGGGAACAGACGACAACCAAATGACGATTCCTCCTCACGAAGCGAATTTCATAATCGATAGTGAGGTAACCGTCAATTACGACCTCACCATGTTATCCAGTGGCGCTCACATGCACCTCCGCGGAGCAGCGTACGAAATGTGGGGCATTCTGCCTGACGGCACCAAGAGCCTCATCGCCGATGTACCCCGATACGATTTCAATTGGCAAACGAACTACGAATTGGCCAACCCTGTAAACCTTCCAAAAGGGTCCAAGTTCCACGTCAAAGCTCGATGGGATAATTCCGATAAAAACCCCAACAATCCTGATCCTTCCGCTACAGTGAAATACGGTCCCTGGACGGAAGACGAGATGCTGGTCACATGGTCCCATGCCGTACTTACCGACGAGAAACTGGGTTACAAAATGGAAGATGGAAAAATGGTGGGTCGCTACGACGATGCCATCGATAGCAAACATCCGCAACTCCTTCAATCACTTCCACAAGCAATGGCGCCCAAAAAGAAATAGGACTTTATGCTAAAAAAGTTTCTGATACTGTGCTGCCTGGCCCAACTGTTCGCCGCATGCGCGACTGTACCCGTCACAGGACGACGCGGTATACATCTCGTGCCTCAAAGCGAAATGACTCAAATGAGTCTCGCCAGTTATCAGAAATTAATCGAGGACAGTACACTTTCCAAAAACTCTGCCGAAGTCCGGCGCTTACAGACGGTCGGTCAGCGCCTGGCGGATGCAACGGAATCTTTTCTAAGAGAATCAGGTGCCCCCATCGAAGGGTATCAATGGGAATACAACCTCATTGAAAGCGACCAGGCCAACGCATTCTGTATGCCCGGCGGAAAAATAGGCGTCTACACCGGCATTCTTCCCATTGCGCAAAACGACGCTGGCCTCGCGGTCGTCATGGGCCACGAAATCGCGCACGCCATTGCCAAACACGGCAACGAGCGCATGAGCCAGGCGATGATCGTGGAGATGGGGGGGCAGGCCCTTTCCGTCGCCCTCCGCAATCAGCCCGGCCTAACCCAGAGCATCTTCAAACAATCCTACGGACTCGCCGGCAAGACGGGAGTGCTCCTTCCCTACAGCCGTCTCCACGAAACCGAAGCCGACCGCATCGGAATGATCATCATGGCTCGCGCCGGATACGACCCCCGCGAAACCGTTGCCTTCTGGGAACGGATGTCCGCCGGAAAAGAAACACGCCAACTCGGCTTCCTCTCCACCCATCCCAGTCCCTGGAAACGCATCGAGGCGATTCAATCCTACATGCCCGAAGCGTTGTCCCACTACTCTCCCCGCTAAATTTTTGACTTACAGACGCGATCTGTATAGGTTAGTGTGAACTCATAATCGAAAGGAAAGACCTCATGAAACGTATTTTTATTCTTGGATTCGCCGTATTGGCGATTTGTACGCCGCGAGTGTTCGCGGCCGAAGAAGCAGCTAACTTTCATCACTATCATTTGAACGTAATGGACCCGGCCAAAACCGTCGCGTACTACAAACAAATGTTCAGCGGCGTGCCCGTGAAATTCCGCGGCGCATCCGACGCAGTGTTGATTGACCGTTCTTTTATCTTAATGGATAAAGTCGACAAACCGGCTCCCTGGGAAATGACCAGCGGAATCTACCACGTCGGTTGGGGTGGAGTCGATGGTCCTAGTGAATTCGAATGGCGCGACAAACTTGGTATGAAATGGCAAACGCCGCTGAGCTCCCTCGGAGCCGAACATTACATGTATGCCTACGGTCCCGACAACGAAGTGATTGAAGTGTGGACCGGATTTCGCCATGAACGATATGGTCATGTCCACATGTTCACCGATGACGTGAAAGTCGCCACCGAATGGTATGTAAAACATCTCGGCCTCGCAGGCGGACGGGTAGGCCCCAAGCCGCCTAAAGCGCCCAAAGATATTGATCTGAGTGCCGGAATGGCAGTTTTCAGATACTTGTGGAGCAGCCAGGTAAGCACTCCCAACGAAGTCGCGATCAATATTTTCGCGAAACCCAGCAACGATACCGTCAATTGGTGGACCGATCCTCCAGTAGGCGAACTGGTAAAATCCGACGGTCGCGTCATCGACCACTTGGCGTTCTCCTACCGCGACATCGATCCCGTGTTCGAACGCATGAAGAAAAACGGTGTCGAAATCGTCCATGAAATCAAAGAAAACAAAGAGCATAAACTCCGCAGTTTCTTCGTTCGTGGGCCCGACAAAGTACTCATCGAAATCGTCGAAGCCAAACCCATGCCCGAAGGTCTCTGGGACGAGTAATTCCTATCCGATAATAATCTAAACAGGCTGTTCAACCGAGCAGCCTGTTTTTTTTGTTTGTCGCATCGAAGTATTTTAGGTCATGGCCGCGCCAAGTTACGAGACAGACTGTTAGTAATCCCCCTGTGCGAACCAATTGGCTGGAATTGACTCGATACTTCATACGCCGGACTGTGTCATTGCGAGCGTAGCGCGGCAATCTGATCACACCAGCGACTTTAGGATTGTAAGACTAGCTACATTATCAATACTCAGTGAAGTCGTGAACCATCCTACTGCATTGCTCAATGCCGACGGGGAGTTCGACTCCGCAGCCCCAGGTGCTAAGTCCGACCCGGAACGGGTCTCCAGCTCGTTGCGATCGCATCTAATTCGCATTCCAATCCTGTCGCACCAAAATCACCCCATATGGTATGATGCCCACAGAAGCTCAAGGAACCGCAATGCTCTTCGCCCGCTCACAAAAAAAAGATGCCAAACTATACGACCAACTGGAATCGGTCCTGAACCGAATGTGGGAACCCATGCGATTCCTCGCCGACCTCGAAGCGGTCTGGCCATCCCTCAGCAACGAACAACGTCAGGAAATCGACGATTCCCGCGTCCATCAAAATAAACACCACCAACACATGGTCGAAGAATTCGCCCAACAAGCCAAAGAAATCACCCTCCAGCTAAAGGGTCACCGCAATCGGGAAGTGCGAGAAGGCGTCCAATTCTTCCTGGAACATTGGCAACAACAAGAACCCGACCAAATCAAAATCCTCCTCGCCCAAATGAAAGCCGTCAAATCTTAATCGAAACAGGTTTTCAACTCTGTGTTCTCTCCGTGCCCTCTGTGGTGAAAAAATTCTTCGAACACATGCCCAAGGAAAGGCGAACTACCAAATCTGACGACGAAGCATCTCAACCTCAGCCCGCAACGTCTGGATCTCACGCCACGCGCTGACTTTTTGTTCCAATGCTTTCGGGAGTTCTCTGGTCTTGATATGGAATATTTCCGGCTGAATTTCTGCGATAGTCTGTTGCAGACTTGTAATCTCGTGATGGGTCTTTTCCAAAGTCGCCTGGCTTTCTTGCTCCATCGCGTCCAATGATTTTTGCAGCTGGCTTCGGAGTTCTTGATTGTCTTCCAGCTTTAACTCCAATTCCTTCAGATCGCTTTTCTTGGACTCCAGATCTTCATTCGTGGCCTGAACAGTATTCTCCAACTCAGCGTGATCCTGTTCCAACGATTCCAGCGTGCGTTGTTTTTGTTCGAAACGGTCTTCCAATTCACGGTATTCCGCATTGATATTTTCGATTTTCGCGTTGCCCGCCGCCAATTCGCTCGTCAATATTTCAATCTGATCCTGATGGGCGAGGTCGACTTTTTCGAGATCAGCATATTCACCATCCCGTTTCTCCAGATGCCCTCTCGTCGTTTCCAAATATTCTTTGTGTTCATCCAAGCGATCTTGTGTCGCACGCAAGTCACTTTCAGTCGACTCTTTTTCTTCCGTGAGCGAATGGATGGCCTCTTTTAACGCGGCTTTTTCGTCTTGGGTTGTCTGAACGATTTCCTGCGTGTCTTGTAGGACATCACGCACCTCGGCGATTTCATCGTGCAATTTGTTGTTTTTACTCTTCGAATCGGACAACTGATCCGCGGCCTGATGGAAACTGGTCTTCAGGGTCTTTAGTAAGCCTTCTTGTTGCGCGAATTCGGCATTCCGTTCTTCCAATTCCCTGGAGGTTTGCTGCAATTCGGTGGCTCGGTCGCCCAAAAGATGTTGTGTGCTTTCCAATTCTTCTTTCAGCGCCTCTTTGTAATCATTCAATACGTTGATTTGATTGCTCATTAATAGTTTGTTCTGGTTGGCAGTAGCCAGTTCTTTTTCCAGCGATTTCTTTTTGTCACTCACTTGGCTCACTTCATCGGTAAGTGAGTCGATGTTCTGGTTCGACTTGGCCAGCTCCTGGCTCAACGCAGTTTTTTCATTCGTTTCCGTTTCAAGATCGCCGGTCAGGGATTCGGCTTTTTGAGTGACGGCATCGAATTCTTGAACCAGGCGATCGTTCGCGGATTGGGAGTCCTGCAACGTATCTAATGTCGCTTCGAGTTGCGACGTGGTGGAATTGAGCTCCCCGCGCGTCTGGTTCAGTTCTTCCTGGTTTTCGGTGTATAAATTCGACGTGTCACCCAGATCGGATTGAAGGGTTCCAATTTGCTCTGTTAATTCGGTTCGTGTCTGCTCCAAAGCGGCATTGTCGGTATTCGCTTGGGCCAGTTGTTCGTTCAGTCGATTAAATTCAATCTGATTCGCCGTGATCGATTCAAACAGTTCGTTCAGCTCGGCGACCAAACTCTCGTGTTGCGCTTTTGCTTCGTTCAATTCGTCCTGAGCGGAGTCGTAATCCGATTGCAAATGACGATGAAGGTTGGACATCTTTTGAAGGTCGGTTTCCATTTCGGATATCTTGACGTTTCGACCAAGCAACGATTCTGTGAGGGAGCCTTGCGATAGCGTGAGCGACCGGTTGGATTGCTGTTGTTTTTCGGCTTCCGCTTGCTTCGTCGAAATCTGCGTTTCCAGATCGGACTTCGCCGTTTCTAATTCGGCGACATCGTGTTCTTTTTCGGCTAGGCCTGAGTTAAGATCGGAATTCGCTGTCTCCAAGTCGGAGACCACCTTTTCCTTTTCAGCCGCGACCTGTTCAAGATTCGCGATGGTTTCCTGAAGGGATGCCACGACCTGATCTTTGTCCAGGACTGATGCGTCCAATCCCGAGTTCGCTTCTTGTAATTCAGCGAGGGCTCGCTCTTTTTCATCGATGGCCGTTTGCAGGGTTGATTTCGCTTCGACCAACTGGGTAACCGTCTGCTCCTGTTCCTTCAAACTGGTTTCCAAGCGAGCATTCACTTCCTGCAATTCCGAAAGAGAGCGGCCTTGATCGGTCATACTGGATTCGAGAAAGGTTTTTTCCTCCGTCAATCCAGCCATCGCTTGATCTTTATCACTAACGTTAGCTTCAAGTACGGTTCTCGCGTCTTCCAATTGCGAGACTTCCCGTTCCCGTTCCGCCAGCGCACCTTCGAGAAAGGTTTGCGCTTCTTGCAGTCCTGAGAGTTCTTGGATTTTTTCGGTGACCGTACTTTCAAGTGTGGCTTTCGCGGCGGCCAATTCAGAGACGGCTTGGTCTTTTTCGTTGAGCGTGGCTTCAAGTGCTGCTTTTGCATCGGTTATTTCTGCGACCGTCGCTTCGAGCGTGGACTGGGCTTCTTGCAGCTCGAAAATCGATTTCACGTTTTCAGTCGCACTTTTCTCCAGAGCCGAATTCTTTTCCAGCAACTCGGAAACAGCGCGTTCATTATCGGCCGCGGCCGTTTCCAGTCCGACTATCGTTTCCTGATTTCGGTCTTGTAGACTCGTGGCCGAGCTCAGATCATTTTGTACCCGCTCCAATTGCGTAATGAGATTACGCTTTTCCATGTATAAATCGTTCAGTTCGTCTTGAGAGGATTCCAGCGTTTGGTTGAGTTCGTTCTGATTAGAACGAGATGCATTAAGATTGGTTTCCTTGTCCGCCAAATCTTGATGGATCATATCGAG